>JACCEA010173566.1_pt1 | contig 16229 bp, 16 predicted proteins | sample 7449851 | NCBI WGS metagenome assembly JACCEA01 (sample SAMN15323453, study PRJNA562643) | freshwater metagenome | isolation source: river surface water | place: USA:Blue River Watershed | collected 2017-08-18 | reverse complement strand
GGCAGGCGGTGGCGCTCGGACGCCGAGGCCACCAGCGCGCCTTCCCCGCCCATCTTGAGCGCGACGTCGCGCGCGCCCAGGGACAGGCAGCGATCCACGATGGCGTCGGGGTCGGTCAGCCCGGTCAGGGCGGTGACGTCGTCGTAACTGGGCAGGCAGATGTCGGCCAGGCGCATCAGGTCGGTCATGACCGCGCGGGCACGGGCCAGCGTCCAGAGCTTCAGGCGCAGGTTGGTGTCGAAGGAGACGAGCACGCCCGCCGCGCGCGCGGCCTCGACAGCGGCGTACACCGTGTCGCAGGCGCTGGTGGAAATCGCCAGCGAGATGCCGGAGACATGCAGGCAGCGCGCCTGGCGGATGCGCGCCAGCGGCAGGTCGGCCGGGACCATGCGGCTGGCCGCCGAGCCGGCACGGAAGAAGGAGAAGTGGTGGCCCTGGGCGTCGTGCGTGACGAAGTAGATGGCAGTGAAGGCCGCCGGGTCGGTGCGCACGCCGCCGTGGTCCACGCCCTCGGCATCCCACAGCGCGCGCAGGCTGCGGCCATACGGGTCGTCGCCCACCGCGCTGAGGTAGCCGACCCGCGCGCCCTGGCGCGCGGCGGCGATGGCGAAGTTGGAGGTGTCGCCGCCGAACCCCTGCAGGTAGCTGCGGCCCCCGTTCTCGCCGGTCTGGTTGAACTCCACCATCGGCTCGCCCAGGGCGAGGATGTCGAAGGCAGGGCCGGGATCGGCAGCCACGGTCAGATGCGGCCGTACTTGGCCAGGCCTTTGCGCAGGGACTTCTCGGCCATGATCAGGCGGGCCTGCTCCAGCTCGCGCGCATCGATCTCCTGGGCCATGGCCAGCACCTCGGCGGCCTTGCCCTGCGGCACGACGACCACGCCGTCGACGTCGCCGACGATGATGTCGCCCGGGTGCACCATGATGCCGCCCACGCGCACCGGCACCTGCGAGGCCACCGTGCGGTAGCGGCCCAGGGTGGTGCCGGGGCTCACGTCGCGGGCATAGACCGGGAAGCCGTAGTCGCGGCGGATCTCGGTGAGGTCACGCACGCCGCCGTCGAGCACTGCGCCGGCATGGCCGTTGGCCACCGCGCCGGCGGTCATGAGGCCGCCCCACACCGCCACGTCGGGCTCGCCGCCCTCGATGGAGATGACGATCACGCTGCCGCGCGGCGCCTCGTCGATCAGGTCCAGCGCATGCTGGGGCGGCACGAATTCGTCGGTGGCGGCCTCCAGCACCGTGGCGGCGGGCCCGCAGATGCGCTTGTCGTTGATGCGGGGCTTGATGGCACTGGCCATGTAGCCGCGCTTGCCGCACACCTTGTCCACCGCGTCGGCCACGGAGGCCACGGCCACTTTGCTGAAGGCGTCGATCAGGTCGTTCATGGAATCGTCTCTGGAAAAAAGAAAGAAGGCGCGGCGCCTCACCAGCGATTGAGCCAGTGCAGCGGCGCCTCGCCGCGCAGCACGCGCACCGCCTCCTCGGCGGCCTTGCGCTGCAGGTCGCGCATGGACTCCTGGCTGTACCAGCCGATGTGGTTGGTCACCACCGCGTTGTCCAGCGCGAAGAGGGGGTGCCGGATGTCCGGCGGCTCGGGGTCGAACACGTCCAGCCCCGCGCCGAGCAGGCGCCCTTCGCGCAGGGCGGCGGCCAGCGCGTCCAGGTCCACCAGCCCGCCACGGGCGGTGTTGACCAGGATGGCCGTGGGCCGCATCAGCCCCAGGCGCCGCGCGTCGATCATGTGGCGTGTGGCGGGGGTGAGCGGGGCGTGCAGCGAAATCAGGTCGGCCTCGCGGCAGACGTCGTCGAGGCTGGCGGCCTCGGCGCCCGGGGGCAACTCGGCCCGCGGGTCGTGCACCAGCACGCGGCCGAAACCGAAGGCGGCCAGTTTCTCGTGGGTCATGCGGGCGATGCGCCCGTAGCCCACCAGGCCCAGCGTGCGCCCGCGCCAGCGGTACATCGGCTGCAGCACGCCGGTGCTCCAGCGGCCGGCGCGCACTTCGCCATCGTGCAGGCGGATGCGGCGGGCCACCGCCAGCGCCAGGGCCACCGCCTGGGAGCTGACCTCGTCGGTGCCGTAGTCCGGCACGTTGGCCACCATCACGCCGCGCGCGCGCGCGGCGTTCTGGTCGATGTTGTCCACGCCGATGCCGTAGCGGATCACCGCCTTGCAGCGGGTCATCGCGCCGATGACGTCGGCCGTCACCGGCGACTCGCGCACCAGCACCACGTCCGCATCGACCACCGAACGGGCGGCGGCCTGCGGATCGCCGCGGCAGGGGGCGAGCAGGAACTCGGCCCCCGCCTCGGCGAGCAGGCGCGTCTCCTGGTCGTAGGCCTCGTAGCCGTCGTCCAGGGCGACGACGGTTGCACGGGGCGGGAGGACCACGGTCATGGGTGCGGTCGGCGGCGTGCCGCTTACTTGCGCGCGGCGTTGGCGGCGGCCAGCAGCTTGTCCGCCCACTCCTTGCTCACCTCGGCGTCGAGGTAGGCCTTCACCGCAGGCTGGGCCACGCGGCGGAAGCGGTCGATCTCGGCGGGGGTCAGCTCGGTCACGGTCATGCCCTTCTCGGACAGCACCTTCTTGGCGGACAGGTCCTGGTCGCGGGTCATGTCGCGGTGGATCTTCTGCGCCTTGGCCACGCCCTCGTCGACGGCGCGCTTCTCGGCGGCCGACAGGCCGTTGTAGAAGCGGTCGTTGATCAGGTAGGCATGCAGGCTGTACACGTGGCCGCCCAGGGACACGTGCTTCTGGTGCTGGTACAGACTGGCGGCCATGATGTTGGTCACGCCGTTTTCCTGGCCGTCGGCGGTGCCCTGGGCCAGGGCGGCGGGCAGCTCACCCCAGTCGATGGCGGTGGGGCTGGCGCCCAGGGACTCGACCAGCTTGATGAACACCGGGCTGGGCTGCACACGCATCTTCAGGCCCTTCATGTCGTCGGGCGTGCGGATCGGGCGCTTGCTGTTGGTGAAGTGGCGGATGCCGTTGTCGGCATAGGCGGCCAGGCGAATGCCGGTGCGGCGACGCATGTCCTCGGCCAGGTCCTTGCCGAACTGGCCATCGAGCACCGCGTAGGCGTGGGCGTGGTCGTTGAACAGGTAGGGCAGGCCGAAGATGTTGAAGGTCTTGTAGACGCCGGGAATGCCGCCGTCATGCACCACCGCCAGTTCGACGGTGCCCAGGCGCAGGCCTTCCATCACCTGCTGCGCGGGGCCCAGCTGGCCGGCGGGATAGATCTCCACCTTCAGCGAACCGTTGGTGGCCTTTTCCACATGGTCCTTGAAGGCCAGGGCCGCCGCGTGCTTGGGCTGGTCGGCCTTGCCCGGCTGGTAGTGGGTGTACTTGATCGTCTTCTGCGCCATGGCGGGCATGGCGAAGGTGGCGGCTGCGGCGGCGACCGCGGCCAGGAAATGCATGCGACGGATCTTCATGGTGTCTCCTCTTGGTGGTGGTGTGAAGAAGGCGATGCGCCCGGGGAAAACTCTTCGGAATGCGTCAGTTCTTGTAGCCCAGCGTGGCCGGCAGCCAGGTGGACAGCTCGGGGACGTAGGTCAGCAGGCCCAGCACCACGAGCAAGGCGACCAGCATGGGGGTGGCCTCGCGCACCATGGGCCCCATGCGTACGCCGGAGACCACCGAGGTGACGAACAGCAGGCCACCCACCGGCGGCGTAACCATGCCCAGGGTGAGGTTCACGATGACCACGATGGCGAAGTGCAGCGGGTTCAGGCCCGCGGCATCGGCCAGCGGCGCCAGGATGGGAACCATGATCATCACGCCCGGCAGCGGCTCGATGAAGATGCCCACGAGCAGCAGCAGCACGTTGACCGCCAGCAGCAGCATGCCCTGGGACAGGTCCATCTGCGCGATCCAGCCGGCCACCTGCTGCGGGATCTGGCCCACGGTGAGCACCCAGGCGAACACCGCCGAGGTGGCCACGATGAACAGGATGGACGCGCTCATGAGGGCGGTGCGCATCAGGATGTCGGGCAGCATGTCCCAGCGCAGCGTGCGGTAGACGAAGCGGCCGACCAGCACCGCGTACAGCACCGCCGCGGCCGAGGCCTCGGTGGGCGTGAAGACGCCGAAGTGGATGCCACCCAGGATGATGACCGGCAGCATCAGCGCCGGCAGCGCCTTGACGAACAGGGTGAACAGCGCGCCGCCCTCCAGCATCTCCGGCGGCGAGCGGTAGCCCCGGCGCACGCTGACCCCGTGGTTGACGATGGCCAGGGCCACCGCGATGACCAGCCCGGGCACCACGCCGGCCAGGAACAGGCCGGTGACCGTCACGCTGTTGTCGGTCAGGGCGTAGACGATCATGATGATCGACGGCGGGATGATGGGCCCCACGATGGCGGTGCAGGCGGTGAGGGCCGCGGCGTAGGCGTCGTGGTAGCCCGCCTTCTTCATCATGCGGATCATCATCGAGCCGGGGCCGGCGGCGTCCGCCAGGGCCGATCCGCTGATGCCGGAGAAGAAGGTCAGCGTGAGGATGTTGGCGTGCCCCAGGCCACCGCGGCGCGCGCCCACCAGGCGGGCGGCGAACTTCAGCAGCACGTCGGTCAGCGCGCCGCCGGACATCAGCTCGGCGGCGAGGATGAAGAAGGGAATGGCCAGCAGGGGAAAGCTGTCCAGGCCGCTGAACAGGTTCTGCATGACCACCAGCGGCGGCATGCCCTTGAGCCACACCGCCGCGAGGCCGGCGATCACCATCGCGAAGGCGATGGGCACGCCCAGGATCATGGTGCCGAGGAAGACGAAACCGAGGATGGCGGTCATGGTGTGCAGCGCCTCCGGGGCTCAGAGGGCCTGGGGGTCGAACCCCTCGACCTTCTCGAAGGCGCCCTCGCCGATCCAGCGCGGGGCCACCGCGACGAGGTGGGCCAGGGTGAGGGACAGGCCCACGGGCAGGGCGAGGTAGACCTTCCCGAGCGACCAGCCCAGGACCGGCGACTCCTGGTACCAGGCGAAGTCCACGTAGTCGACGCCCAGCCAGATCAGGGCCACCAGCGTCACCGCGACGATGGCCACGACGAGGGCGCGAAGCGCGCGAGCCACGCCCGGCGGCACCGACTGCGCCAGGGTCTCGATGGCGATGTGCCCGCCCACCCGCAGCGCCGGGCCGGCGCCGAGGAAGGCGGCCCAGATCATCATGTAGCGGGACGCCTCCTCCACCCACGGGAACGAGTGGCTGAAGACGTAGCGGGAGATGACGTTGACGATGACCAGCACCGCCATCACCGCCACCAGCGCGATCAGGGCCCAGCGATTGAGCCGGACGAGGCCCGCGTCGAAGCGGCGCAGGACGGATCGGGAAGGCGCGGCGGTCATGGGGGGTGCGGGTTTTCCTGAGGCGCGATCCTATCTGGCATATCAGATATTGCATCCATGGAAACCCTATACTTCGTCGCATGTCCGAGCCGATGCCCCTGGAGCGACCGCAGCTTCTGACCGACAAGGTCTGCGAGCGCCTGCGCGACGCGATCGTGCGGGGCGAGCTCAAGCTCGGCGAGCAGGTGTCGGAGGTGCAGCTGGCCACCTGGCTGGGCGTGAGCAAGACGCCGGTGCGCGAGTCGCTGCTGCGGCTGAAGTCCGAGGGGCTGGTGGAGATCCAGCCCCAGCGGGGCACCTACGTCTTCCAGCTCGAGGGCGAGCAGGTGGCGCAGTTGTGCCACTACCGCGCGATGATCGAGACCGCCGCCCTGCGCTCGGCGATGGCGCACCATCCGGCGGGATTGGAGGCGGGGCTGGAGGCCTGCGTGACCGAGATGCGCGAGGCCGAGCGGGCGAAGGACCTGCAGGCGCTGGCGCAGCTGGACATGGATTTCCACCACCAGTTCTTCGTGCACTGCGGCGACCCGTACCTGCGCGCAGGCTACGCAGTGATCCGCTCGCAGCTGGTGGCGCTGCGTTACCGCTCCCCCATCAGCAATGCGATCAGCAGCCACCAGGTGCTGGTGGAGGCGGTGCGCAGCGGCAAGGTGGACAAGGCCGCCGCGCTGCTGCGCGAGCACGTGCTGGAAAACGAGGGGCGCTATCGCGCCGCCTGCTCGGTCGGCTGCGTCGACTGACCTACTTGTAGCTTCGCTGGTCGTCGATGACCTTGCCGTCGGCCGCCAGGCTGCCGGGCGCCACCAGCTTCACTTCCCCCCGCAGCTTGGTCACGTCGCGCACGGTGGCCACCAGGTGCTGGGCCAGGTCGTCCGAAGGCGCGGCGTGCTCCGCATGGAGCACCATGCGCTCGTCGGCGATGGTGCCTTCGACCACCAGGCGCGCGCGCTGTACCCCCGGGTGACGCCGGACGATCTCGGCCACCTGGCTCGGGTGCACGAACATGCCGCGGATCTTGGTGGTCTGGTCAGCGCGCCCCATCCAGCCCTTGATGCGCGTCTGCGTCCGCCCGGTGGGACACGCCCCCGGCAGCACCGCGCTGAGATCGCCGGTGCCGAAGCGGATCAGGGGGTAGTCGGGGTCGAGCACCGTCACCACCACCTCGCCCACCTCGCCCTCGGGCACCGGGTCGCCGGTGCCGGGACGCACGATCTCGACGATGACCTGTTCATCGAGCACCAGGCCCTCGCGCGCCGGCGTCTCGTAGGCGATGAGGCCCACGTCGGCAGTGGCGTAGCACTGGTAGCCCACCACGCCGCGCTCGAGGAACCAGTCCCGCAGCGAAGGTGGGAAGGCCTCGCCGCTGAACAGCGCCTTGCGCAGCGAGGGCAGCTTCACGCCCTTGTCCTGCGCCGCCTCCAGCACGATCTTGAGGAAGCTCGGGGTGCCGGCGTAGCCGTGCGGCCGCAGGTCGGCCATCGCGGCCAGCTGCAGTTCGGTGTTGCCGATGCCGCCGGGGAACACCGAGCAGCCTAGCGCGAAGGCGCCCTCCTCCATCATCGCGCCCGCGGGCGTGAGGTGGTAGCTGAAGCTGTTGTGGACCAGGTCGCCCTGGCGGAAGCCGGCCGCGAACAGCGCGCGCGCCATGCGCCAGGAGTCGGGTTCATGCCCCTGCGGCTCGTACAGCGGGCCCGGTGACTGGAACACCCGCTTGGCGGTGCGCACATGGCCCAGGCCGTTCCAGCCGCTGGCCGAGAAACCGGCGAAGGGGTCGCCGCCGCCCGCAGCGCGCAGGTCGGCCTGTGCCTGCAGCAGCTCGCTCTTGCGAATGACCGGCAGGCGCGCCAGCGCCGCGCGCGAGGTGACCGAGGCCGCGTCCACGCCGGCCAGGCGCTGGGCCTGCGCGGGGCTGTGGGCCTGGGCATGCGCCACCTGGCGGGACAGGGCGGCCATGAGGGCCGCCTCGCGGGCGGCCGGCTCGCGCCGCTCCAGGTCGTCGTAGTGGGACGGTGCTTGGGACGGTTGGGACTGGTTCATGCCATCAATCTACGAGGCGCGCGCGCCGCATACTGTCGCCGCCCCACCAATCTCGGCCGCCGCCCCATGCGGGAAAACCCGGGCCTCGCGAAAGTTGGGGGTAAGCGGCGACCGGACAATCCGCGTGGCACTATCGGTCCACGCCGATCGCCCACCCCGTGAAGTCCGAAGCCCTCCGCCGTTTCCTCGACGAGTCCCCCTGGATGCAGGAGCTCACGCCCGACCAGGCCGAACGCGTGCGTCGCGAGACGATCTGCCGCACCTTCCCCGCCGGGGCCACCGTGTGCATGCGCGGCGCCCCCTCGGCGCACTGGATCGGCGTGGTCGAGGGCATGCTCAAGGTGGAGACCGTCACCGCCGGCGGCAAGAGCGCCAGCTTCATCGGCGTGCCCGCCGGCGCCTGGGTGGGCGAAGGCTCCGTCATCAAGGGCGAGCCCCGCCCCTACGACGTCGTCGCCATCCGCGACAGCGCGGTGGCCTTCGTGCCGCGCGCCACCTTCCAGTGGCTGATGAAGGAAAGCCACGGTTTCTCGGGCTGGCTGATCGGGCAGCTCAATGCACGCCTGGGCCACTTCATCGCCATGGTGCAGAGCCTGCGCCTGAACGACACCACCGCGCAGGTGGCCTACTGCCTGGCCAGCCTGTTCAACCGCGACCTGTACCCCGGCACGACGCCGCAGCTGGCCATCTCGCAGGAGGAGATCGGCCGCCTGTCCGGCGTGTCGCGCCAGATCGCCAACCGTGCGCTGCACGAGATGCAGGACCGCGGAATCATCCGCATCGGCTACGGCTCGATCGAGGTGCTGGACCTGCCGGCGCTGCAGGCCATCGCCTCGGGCAACGGCTGAAGCGCCGCGCCGCCGCCCCCCTTCAGCGGCAGGCGTTGAGCGCCACGATGGCCGCGGACACCGCCACCACTGCCGACGAGACCGACACGATCGCGGCCAGCACCGCGATGCGGTAGCCCCAGGGCACCTCCGGCTTCGGACCGGAGAACGGCGTCGACGCCCGCGCGGTGGCCGCCGTGGTCATCGGCTCGCCGGCGGCGGCCGACTGACCGTCCTGCGCCAGCTCGCGGGCAAAGCGCGCGAAGAAATCGTCGGCCATGCGGCGCGTGACACCTTCGATCAGGCGCGCGCCCACCTGCGCCAGACGCCCGCCCACCTGGGCCTGCGCCTCGTAGGCGAGCCGCGTGGCGCCGGCGCCCGCGTCGGTGAGCGAGACCCGGGCCTGGCCGCTGCCGAAGCCGGCGACGCCGCCCGAGCCTTCGAAACGCATCGCGTACGAAGTGGGTGCCACCACGTCCGACAGCCGCAGCCGGCCGGTGAAGCGGGCCTTCACCGGGCCCACGGCCGCGACCATCGCCACCCGGAACGCGTCGGGCCCGTCGGCCTCGAAGGTGTCGCATCCCGGCAGGCAGCGTTTGAGCACCGCCGGGTCGTTGAGGGCGCGCCAGACCTCGGCGCGCGGGAGGGACAGCAGCTGTTCGCCCTGGATGTTCATGGTGTGTGGCCTCGGCTCCGGTGGGGACAGGCTCAGGCGGCCTCGCCGCGCTGGCGGCGCGCAGCGAGTTGCACCGCCTTCACGATCTCGGGATACGCGCCGCAGCGGCACAGGTTGCCCGCCAGGTAGTGGCGGATCTCGTGCTCGCTCGGGTCGGGGTTGCGGGCCAGCAGCTGCCTGGCCATGAGCACGAAGCCCGGCGTGCAGAAGCCGCACTGGAAGGCGCCGCAGTCGATGAAGGCCTGCTGCACCGGGTCGAGCCGGCCGTCCTTCTCGATGCCTTCGATGGTGCCCACATCGGCGCCGTCGGCATGCAGGGCGGGATAGATGCAGCCGGTGACCGCCTCGCCGTTGACGACGACGGTGCAGCAGCCGCACAGGCCCTGGCCACAGCTTTCGCGCGCGCCGCACAGGTCGAAGCGATGGCGCAGCGTCTCCTGCAGGGTCTCGTAGGGCTCGACATGCGCGCTGACGGATTCGCCATTGAGGCGGAACTGGACGAGTTGGCTGGTGGTGCTCATGGCGGGAATCAATCAGTCCTGCAGGGGTTCGCCGCGGGCCTGGGCCAGCGCGCGGTAGACGGCTTCGGGCGTGATCGGCAGCGTGGTGATGCGCACGCCCACCGCGTCGTGGAGGGCCTCGGCCACCGCGGAGGCCACGCCGAAGGAGGCGCTTTCGCCCAGGCCCTTGGCGCCGTAGGGGCCGTTGGCCTGCTGCGAGTCGACCGCCTCGCAGCCGAAGTCGGAGGGGATGTCGAGGATGCCGGGGATCTTGTATTCCGAGAACGAGGCGTTGCGCAGCTGGCCGTGCGCGTCGAACTCCATCTTCTCCAGGTGGGTCAGGCCCAGCTGCATGATGGCCGCGCCGGAGATCTGGCTCTCGACCACCTTGGGGTTGATCGGCGTGCCGCAGTCCACCACGTTCTCGATGCGCAGCACCCGGAAGTGGCCCGTCTCGGTGTCCACCTCCACCTCCACGCCGGTGCCGCCGATCATCCAGTTGGGGGTGATCTCGGGCGAGCGGCCCTGCGCGTCGGGCGACTGGTAAGGCGGAATGAAGGAGCCGGCGCCCACCACCGTGCCGGCGGGCATGCCGAAGCGCTTCTTCAGCACCGCGGCGGCGTCGCCGATGCCGTGGAACGGCACGCCCACCTCGCCGGCCAGCGCGCGCAGGCGTGCCAGCAGGTCCTCGGCCGCCAGTCGGACGGCATGGCCCATGTGGAAGGTGGAGCGCGAGCCCAGGGTGGCCATGTCGTAGGGGGTCACGTCGGTGTCGGGACGCACCACGCGCACCTGCTCGGCGCGCAGGCCCAGCACGTCGGCGGCGATCATCGCCATGGCGGTGTCCGAGCCCTGGCCCATGTCGACGGTGCTGATATGCAGGATGACGCTGCCATCCCCGCCGGCGGTGATATGCGCCACCGAGGTGGTGGGCGCCACCAGCGCCTTGAAGCCGATGCCGATGCCGCGGCCCCGCCGCACGGTGCCGGTGCCGCGGTCCAGCGGCTTGCCCGCGTGCAGGCGCGCGGCCACGCGATCGAGCACCTGGTGCAGCGCGGCATCCTTCATCACGGTGCCGGTGGCATGCGGCTGCCCGTTGCGAAGCAGCTGCCGGCGGCGGAACTCCACCGGGTCGATACCCAGCTCGCGGGCGATGAGGTCGGCCTGCGACTCGTACGCCCACACCAGCTGCGTGATGCCGAAGCCGCGGAAGGCGCCGGCCGGCGGCAGGTTGGTGTAGATCTGGTAGGAGTCAATGCTCACATGCTCGATGTCGTACGGACCCGAGGCGGTGAAGCCGGACTTCTGCGTCACCCGCGGGCCGATGTCGGCATAGGCACCGCCGTTCCACCACACCTCGCAGCGGCGCGCCGTCATGCGGCCCTGCGCGTCGACGCCGGTGCGGATGCGGAAGGTGGTGGCGTGCTTGGTGATGGTGTAGAACTGCTCCTCCATCGTGAGGGCGTAGCGCACCGGCCGCCGCACGATCAGCGCCAGGGCCACCGCGAGCGCTTCGAGCTTGATGTACAGCTTGGCGCCGAAGCCACCGCCCAGCAGGCGGGTGCGCACCTGCACCCGGTTCTCCGGCCACCCGAGCAGCCGCGCGATCTCGATGCGCACGAACGACGGGCTCTGCGAGGCGGTGTGGACCACCATGCGGTCCTCCACCGGCTCGGCCACCGTCACCATCGGCTCCAGCGGCACGTGCATCACCTGTTGGGTGGTGAAGGTGTGGTCGAACACCCGGTGCGCTTCGGCCAGCGCCTTGTCGGCATCGCCATAGCGCAGGCGGAAGTCCAGCGCCACGTTGGTGTCCTTGCGGCCAGCCAGGTGCTTGAGGTCGGGGAAGGTGCCGGCGGGCTTGAGCGTCTCGTGCACGCGCACCGGCGAGGTGGTGGCCTCCACCTCGTTGAACACCGCGGGCAGCGGCTCGTATTCCACGTTCACCAGGGCGGCGGCGGCCTCGGCCACGTGCGGGTCGTTGGCCACCACCGCGACCACCGGCTCGCCGGCATGGCGCACCTTGTCGACCGCGAGGATCGGCTGGTCATGGAAGGCCGGCCCGTAGTACGGCGCGGGAATGACCTGCATCACGTCCTGCGCGGTCACCACCCGCACCACGCCGGGCACGGCCGCGGCGGCGCGGGTGTCGATGGACAGGATGCGCGCATGCGCATGCGGGCTGCGCACCACCTTGGCATGCAGCATCCGCGGCAGGCGCAGGTTGTGGGTGTAGTCGGCGGTGCCGGTGACCTTGGCGCGCGCCTCCAGGCGCTCCATCGGACGGCCGACCTGCGGGCCGGCGGGCGCCGCTGCGGCAGACGCGGCGGGGGCCGCAGCGTGGGCGGTGTTCGTCGTCGCGTTCATGCGTGGCTCCCGAGGCTGGCCGGTCCGGCGTGGCGGCGCAAGGCGTTGCGCACCGCGCGCTGCAGTCCCACCCGCAGCAGCTGGCGCTTGTAGGCGGCCGAGCCATGGGCGTCGGCCATCACCGGCGCCTCGGCCGCGGCGGCCTCGGCGGCGCGGGCCAGGGCGGCGTCGCCCAGGCCCTCGGCCACCAGCACCGCCTGCGCGCCCGCCAGCGCCGTGGGCCGGTCGGTGGCGGCGCCGGTGAACAGGCGCGCGGAGGACACCCGCTCGCCCTGCATCTGCAGCACCACGGCGATGCCCAGCGCCGGCCAGTCGTGCGCGGCGCGGGTGGTCATCTTGAAATACGCGCCCGGGCCGGACTGCGGCGGGACGATGACCTGCACCAGCAGCTCGCCGGGGCGGATGACGGTCTCGTAGTAGCCGGTGCACAGGTCGGCCGCTGCGACGGTGCGGGTGCCCTGGCGGCTGGCCAGCACCACCCGCGCGCCCAGGGCCGCCAGCACCGGCGGCATGTCCAGGTGGGGGTCGGCGTGGCTCAGGTTGCCGCCCAGGGTGGCCACCGCGCGGACACGGGGGTTGGCCACGCCCTGCAGGGCGTGCGCCAGCATCGGCCAGCCGGCGCGCACCGCGGGGTCGTGCTCGATGCGGGCCAGGCAGGCCAGCGCGCCGATCTCCAGCTCGCCGGCGGCATTGACCGCGATGCGCGCATGTTGCGCGCCCACATGCTGCAGGCTCACCAGCCGGGTGGGCCGCAGCACGCCGGCCTTCATCATCAGCATGACGGCGGTGGCGCCGCCCACCGGGCGCACGCCGGGGTCGTCGGTGTCGAGCAGGCCCAGGGCCTCCTCCATCGAATACGGGAACAGGAATTCGAACGGGGTCATGGTGGGGGGCTCAGGGGCGGTGGGAAGCCTTCGCACACAGGGTGGCCAGCCGGTCGGCCACCAGATCGGGCACTTCCAGCGGGGTGAGGTGGCGGGTGGCGGGCACCACCTCCAGCGTGGAGCCGGCAATGCCCGCGTGCAGCGCCTGGGCCATGGTCACCGGGGCGGCGTAGTCCTCTTCGCCGACCAGCACCAGGGTGGGCACCGCGATGCGGGCCAGCAGGCCGCGGCCGTCGAAGGCGCCGAGCATGCGGCAGGCCGCCATGTAGCCGTCCAGGTCGTTGGCCAGGAAGCGGTCGATGCAGGCCTGCACCACGTCGGGCCGGGCCTGGCGGAAGGCATCGCTGAACCAGCGGGTCTGCTGGAAGGCGGTGAGGCTGGACAGCCCGTCGTCACGGGCCTTGCAGGCGCGCTGCTCCCAGTCGGCGGGGGCGGTGGGACCGTACCAGGCGGTGGTGTCCAGCAGGGCCAGGCCCGCGGTGCGGGTCGGATGGTCGGCCGCGAACTGCAAGGCCACGCAGCCGCCCATCGACGCGCCGCCCACCGCCACCGGGGGCAGGCCCAGGTGGTCGATGACCTCGCGCAGGTCCTGCGCGATGCGGGCAGCCATCAGCGGCCCGGCGCCGCGGCCGGAGCGACCGTGCCCCCGGGCGTCGATCGCGACCACCGCGCAGCGGCCGGCCAGGGCATGGACGACCGGATCCCAGAAGCGGTGGTCCATCGCCAGCGAGTGCACCAGCGCCAGCACCGGACGGCCGGGCGCGAGGGCATGGACGCGGTAGGCCACCGGCACGCCGTCGCTGGCGGTCAGGACGGCCAGGGGGGCGGAGGCGGGAATGTGCGGGCTCATGGCAGGCAGCGCCCGGGCCGGGCGCGGGCCGGCCGGAGGGGTCGGGAAGTCATCGCCAGGGATGGTGGCGCGGCGCGGGGGCCGACGCAAACGAGAAGTTTTCAGGGGGGTCATGAAAGACCGTCATGCCCGGGCATGAAGGCTTTTCATGGGCACCCCCGAAAAAACTCGTTTGACGCAGCCGGCCGGCTGCCGGAGCATGGCCGATGTTGTCCTTCCCCCAGAACATCCCGAGGAGACCCGCATGACCCGCAGCGCCGCTTCACGTCGCGACATTCTCAAGGCCGCCGTCGCCGCCGGCCTGGTGGCCCAGGGCATCGCCCCCGGCGCCGCCATGGCCCAGGCCGCCAGCTACCCCGACAAGCCGATCCGCGTGCTGGTGCCCTTCGCGCCGGGCGGCGTGGTGGACGTGACCGCGCGCATCCTCACGCAGAAGATGACCGAGCGCCTCGGGTGGAACTTCGTGGTGGAGAACCGCCCGGGCGGCAACGGCTTCATCGCGGTGACGGCCGCCGCCAAGAGCACGCCCGACGGCTACACCCTGCTGGCCGCCCACACCGGCGAGTTCGCGGGCAACCCGGCGCTGTTCGCCAACGTGCCCTACGACCTGGACCGCGACTTCCTGCCGATCACCATGATCAGCGACACGCCGATGCTGCTGGTGGCGAACACGCAGACGCCGTTCAACAACGTGGCCGAACTGATCGCCGCGGCCCGCAAGGAGCCGGGCAAGTACGCGTTCTCCTCCCCCGGCAACGGGAGCATCAACCACCTGGCTGGCGAGTGGTTCGCGTCCGAGGCGGGCGTGAAGCTGATGCACGTGCCGTACAAGGGCGGCGCCCCGGCCGTGGCCGCGGTGGCCGCCGGCGAGGTGCCGCTGGGCGTGGTGGCCATCCCGGCGGTGATGCCGCACGTGGCCTCGGGCCGCGTCAAGGTGCTGGGCCTGACCACCGCCCGCCGCACCGCCTACAACAACGCCTGGGCCCCGGCGGCGGAAGCCGGCGCCAAGGTCGATTCCTCCAACTGGGTGGGCCTGTTCGCACCCAAGGGCGTTCCGGCCGACATCGCCGCCAAGCTGCACGCCGAGGTGGTGAAGACGCTGGAGGCGCCGGACGTGCGCAAGCGCTTCGCCGACGCCGGCGCCGAGATCGGTGGCATGTCGTCGGCCGCCTTCGCCCAGCGCATTCGCAGCGACGCGGCGCGCTACAAGGACGTGGTGGCCAAGGCCGGCATCAAGCCCGACTGACCCGGGCGGCCTTCTCGCCCCAGGGACAAGGCAGGCCGAGCGCCTGCCTTTTTCATTCAGGGCGCCGTGACGTGTTCCAGCAGCCACTGCCGGAACAGGCGCACCTTGGGCAGCATGGAACGCTCGGGCCGACTGAGCACCTGGTAGCCCGCGTGCGAGACCAGGTCGGTGCCGAAGGGCGCCACCAGCCGGCCGGCGGCGAGGTCGGCCTGCACCAGCACCGAGCGGCCGATGCCGATGCCCAGGCCCGCCAGCATGGCGTTGAGCGAGAAGGACAGGCTCTCGCAGTAGATCTCCTCGTCGAAGCCGTCGAGGTCGCACCCGACATGCTGCAGCCAGGCGGGCCAGTCGTCGGTGATGATGGGCGAGACGGTGCGCACGATGGGGTAGTGGCGCAGGTCCTGCGGCTGCTTCAGCGGCGGGCCCTTTTCCAGCAGCGCCGGCACGCACACCGGGAAGATGCGCTCGTCGCTCAAACGGTCGGCGTCGAAGCCGGGCCACTCGTCGGGCCCGTGCCAGATGGCGACGTCGAAATCGCGCTGCTCCAGCCGCTCGCTGGCGGCCAGCGGGGTCAGGCGCAGCTCGAACTGCGGGTTCTCCTCGCGGAACTTCGGCAGCGCCGGCATCAGGCAGCGGGTGGCGAAGCCGCTGAGGCAGGCGATGGTCAGGCGGTTGTCGTGGATGGAGGTGACGCTCTCGGTGGCCGCCGCGATCTGCGCCAGCGCCGGCCGCACGCACTCGAGGTAGGTACGGCCCTCCTCGGTCAGGCGCGTGGTGTTCTGCTTGCGCACGAACAGCTGCACCGACAGCTGGCTTTCCAGCTCGCGGATGCGGTGGCTGATGGCGGTCTGCGTCAGCTTGAGCTCGATCGCCGCGCGGGTGAAGCTCTGGTGGCGCGCCGCCGCCTCGAAGGCGCGCAGGGCGCTGAGCGAGGGAAGTTGTCTCGACATGGACCGCACTGTAGTGCGATCCGGGCCATTCAAATGAAAGGCCTACACCGTCCGGCCGGTCAGGCGAGCCAGCGCTTGCGGCGCTTGTAGCTCTTGACCTCGCGGAAGCTCTTGCGCTCGTTGCCGCCCACGCCCAGGTAGAACTCCTTGACGTCCTCGTTGTTGGCGAGGTCGGAGGCGGGGCCGTCCATCACGATGCGGCCGCTTTCCATGATGTAGCCGTAGTTGGCATAGCGCAGCGCCATGTTGGTGTTCTGCTCGGCGAGCAGGAAGGTCACCTTCTCCTTGGTGTTGAGGTCCTTCACGATCTCGAACACCTCCTCGACGATCTGCGGGGCCAGGCCCATGGAGGGCTCGTCCAGCAGCACCAGCGAGGGGTTGGCCATGAGGGCGCGGCCGATGGCGCACATCTGCTGCTCGCCGCCGGAGGTGTAGGCCGCCTGCGAGGTGCGGCGCGTCTTCAGGCGCGGGAAGTAGTTGTAGACCTTCTCCAGGTTGGCGGCGGCCTCGGCCTTGCTGGTGCGGGTGTAGGAGCCCGTCATCAGGTTCTCCTCG
>JACCEA010308213.1_pt1 | contig 16232 bp, 14 predicted proteins | sample 7449851 | NCBI WGS metagenome assembly JACCEA01 (sample SAMN15323453, study PRJNA562643) | freshwater metagenome | isolation source: river surface water | place: USA:Blue River Watershed | collected 2017-08-18 | reverse complement strand
CATAAACCAATAATAAAAATATAATTCACATTAAAAATTTCGGTACACGGTATAACATACCGAAATTATATATTGACCAAAACAAAAATTTTATTTAAGGGAAATCTGTAAAAACAGTTTAAAAATACCGTTTATTATTTATTAATCTTCTATTATATTATCCGTTAAATTCTACAAATATAGGTTGTTATTTAAAATATTTTAATAAAATTCATAATTTTTAATATTTTATTGTAAATAATAAAAATAACCTTCCAAATTGCTTATTTTTAACTCAAAAAATATTGATTTTTATAAATTAATAATAAAAACTAATTATTTCTATTAAATTAATAATAAAAACTAATTATTTCTATTAAATTAATAATTTTATTCCAATATTTGAATGAAAAAACACTAATGATTTTATTATATAACCCTAATGACTATTTTTTAAAAAATTTAGTTACCCAAAAAGAAAAAAGGTAATATTTTCCAAATATTACCTGTTATTTCAATTGCATATTGAATTAATTACATATCTTCAAAATTGAGAATTTCTTGTAAATTTTCATCTGACATTAATTTTTCAAAATTTTTAGATATATCTTCATAATTTAGTGCATAAAGTTCAAATTCTTTAAGCATTATTATATTCATTAATTCTAATGGGTTTAATGTACTCAATTTATTATTGAATAATTTATTCGATAAAATCCATTCAAATAAACCTAAAGTATTTATTTCAATTTGGTTTTTATCTGTCGTAATTGTTAAAACAATTATTGAATAATTAGTTGGAGAATACGTTATTTGTTTATCTGTAACAATATCAGGTATTTTAATAAATTCCTTTATTAAGTTATTTGAAGTAATATTATTAGAAATAAATGATGATAATGTTTGTTCGTCATTTGATTCAGTAACTAAAAATAAAGTATTTTCGAAATTTTTATTAATTATCAAAAAATTATGTAATTCACCATCATCATATTTTCCAAATATAATTTCATTAAAATATGATATTAAACTTTCATTTTGTGATAATAATCTTATATCGGAATTAGATGATTTCATATTGTTTTAATATTTTTGAATTAATATTATTTTCGAATTCATTTGTATCAGGTAAATTTTTATCTAAATTTACCTTATTAACTTTTGGTTTAATTTTTCTTTTCTTTTTTGATTTTGTTTTAATCTTTTTAATATTGAAAAGAAATTTTTCTTCCATTTTTAAATCATAAACATTAAATGCAACAAGAGCAAATGAATCAATAATATCATTTAATTCAGAAACATATTTGTTTGATAAATCTATTTGAGGTATTAATTTTTTTCCATCATAATTATTAATGAAACTTTCAATCATTTCTAATTTATCAGCACTACCATTATTTGTGAAAAATGATTTAAGTAATGTTGGAGGTATTATTCTAAATTTAAATGTTTTGAAATTATTAACCATTTGTAATTTAATAAGTTCAGCTCTTAAAAATCCTTGTAACATATTAACACCTATTTGTGTGTTAAAATTAAATCCAGATAATATGGAACCTTCCATATTTACAAAAATATTTATACCATTGTTATCCAATTTATAATCTTGTTTAATTGTATTCAAATATTTTATGATTATATTTTTTATTGTTGTAACTGATATGAAATATTTTTCGGTTAAATCTATTTGTTCATTAGAATATTCTATGGCATTTTCATAAACATCTAAATCATGTTTTAATTCCAAATCGACAGATAATAACTTTGACGAATAAATATGTTGATTAACATTAATTATTCTTGTTGTTATTTCTTTGTCTCTAACTAATCTGTGAAATTCAATTTCACTCGAAATTATTTTATTAGATTCTTTATCTAATAATTCGTTATAAAATGTTATTCCGGTACTGTTAAAACTTAAATCCAGACCGATGTGTATATTTATCATTTTTAAATAGTTTTAAACATTAAATGATGTTTGTATTTCTTTTTTCTGAACAACATATTGTTCACCATTAATAAATAGAGTTAATTTAATATTATATAATGCTGATTCCATTACTCTGTATTTTAATGAAAATCCAAAATATTCATATAATAATTCATCAGTAAATGCGTTAAATATTTGCCATTTAATATCTGTAGCTTTTGTGATAAATCTATTATCAATTGTACACAATATTATGTCACCAATTTTTAAAGAATATGTATCATCATCTACTAAAATATCATCTATATCAATATTTCTTAATCTTGGATATACTGATTTAATATTGATTGGTTCTAATGTATTCGATGGTAAATCAGTATTTGAATAATCTAACTCTTGATACAATTCAAAATCATAATTAACAGGAATTATTTTATTTTTATATTCATAAATACTTGGTAATTCATTTTTCAATATTGAATTAGTATCATATTTTTCTCCCGTTAAATTATTTATAATATTAATATCATATAAATATTTTGATATATGTGTTGAATTTGTTTTTGGTGAAATAAAGTAATGTTGTTCTATTGTATCATCAGATAATTTTATATCCATTAATTTTACGAATAAATCATCAGAAAATGAATACAAATTGTTATCAACTTTTTTAATAGAAATAATATTTAAAAAATTATCGACATATTTAGTCCATAAAGTTTGGGTAATATTTTTCATTTGAATATTTTTATTCATCAATTTCATTGAAAATTGTTTATATCCAAATAAATTTTTATGTTTCTCCGATAATATAATATCAAAATAATTTTTCAAATCGTTATCTAATAATGCATTTGATGCTGAATTTTCCAATTCAAAATTTAAATTATTTTTAGGTGAATCTATGAAATTTTCTGTTTCAATAGTTGAATCCACATCTTGTGAAATATTATTTTTATCAATAATTTGCGTACTATTAAAAATATTGAAATTTAAATTAGTTTCAGTTATTTTTATTGTGTATTTATATTCTTCTTGATTACCAAAATAATCCCAAAATTTAAATTTAATTTCATAAGTTCCAAATAAACCAACAAATAATTTGTGTTGAATTAAATTTGTGGATATTTCATAAACATCTGATTTAAATTGAATAAATTCATTATTCAAATTTTTAATAACATATTGACATTTCAAATATTTATTTGAATCTAATTGAGTATTCGATAATTCAATGTGTAAAATATTACCAAATAAATATTCAATAGTTAATTCTTGTTCATCTGTTAAATCAGTATCATTAGAATTATCAGATAATTCTTTATCAATTAAAAATAAATAATCGTTGTATTTAATATTCGAACCTAAATATACTTTTACTTCCGATAATTTAACATTAATATTTTTTTGAAATTTATTTTTAACAATATATAATGGATATGAATCAAGTAATGTTCTATTGAAAATATTTATATTAATATTTTTGAGATTATCTAAAGTATTAATATGATAAACTTTTGTCGTATTAGAAGTTATTGATAAATATTGTTCTGAATTTGCTGAATTACTAACACCGAAAAATGACATTTCTTGTTCAGGAACAGTAAAATAATCGTTTGCTAATGTTAGTGCATAAATAAGTTTATCAAATAATTCACTTATATCGTTTACTTGTAATAAACGTTTAGGTAAATTTTTGTTAGTATATTTATCATTTTCATTAACAATCCAATTATCATATAAAACATGATAATATCCATTTTTAATATCAACTAATTTATTTGGTTGAATTGTTTTGGTATTATTTGGTGTATTATATTCAGGATATAATTTTATACTATCTGGATCGAAACCAATAAATTTTAAAAATTTTTCAATACTTTTTAATTTACCACGATGTTTTTTAATTTCTTTAAAATCAAGAAGTAATTTACGAATTAAATCATATTCGGTTTCTTTCTTAATAATAGCAGTTAATAATTTATCTATGGTTGGTAAATCATTATTAATTAATAATGATTCATAATGTTGTTGATTTGATAATATTACATTATTTGGTTTATATTTTATTGTTAAAATAAAACTATTCTCAGAATAATTTTCTTCATCATACCATATAATATAATTTATTGTTTTTTCTGTTTTACCCAAAAATAATGTATATGAATAATTAGCATCTAAATATTCAACCTTACGAGTCTTGACAATATTTGTATTATCTTTTACTGAATAAATTTGTGGAGTATCAAAAATAACATTAGAATCTTCTACTTTATCTACTGAATTACTGATAAAATCTATTTCGTAATTATCTTGAATCTCAATAGTAAATTTTCTATATGATTTAATAAAAAATGTTGGTGTTGTAACAACAATTTCTTTTTGTAAAATATTATTATTAATATCTTGTAATATTATTGGAAAATTCATAATATTATTTTAATTTGATTTTTATTCTGTTAACGTTTTGTCCTTGATGTGTTGATGGTGAACCATTAGTTAAAACTTTAATTTCACCCGGTTCAATATAAAAAGTCATTTTACTCAACTCTGTCATAACCGCCTTAGTAATTGCTTTAGCATTAAATTCAACCATAGAGGGCCAATCAGTACCTTCTGGAAATTCTTTCAACATATCTTTTGCTAATGCTTTAGACATACGATTAAAATTAATTCCAGACATACCACCCTGAATTAAACCACCAATACTCATACTAAATAATGATGATACAGCACTTGATACAGTATCTATGTTAAAATTTGGAATGTTCAATTGTTGCGATAAAGATTCTAAACTCGGAATATTTAGATTAGGTGTCTTCATTAAATCTTTTAATGAATCAACATTAAAATTATCTGGTAATGAAATATTATTTGCTAAATCCTCTACTGATTTAATAGCATCTAAAGTATTTTGTTCAACACCTGATTGTGATAATAAATCTTTAACTTTTGTTAAATTTGAATCAACAATATTTGTTGCTTGAAGTTTTGTATTAGTTTCCGGATTTGTTAATGTTTCAAATTCTTGAAATTTATCTGTTGCATATTGTTTTAATGTAGGATTATCAAACCACATTTTTGGTAAAGTAACATTATTACCGAATTGAATTGGTGCTTTATAATCTTTTATCATAGTTAATAACGATAAAAGTTCGCTTTGATTTTTAGCGAATATTTTATCGTTATATTTAAGTATTTCAGAATTTACAGATTCTGTGAATCTATAAATCTCATCCTGAATATTATAATTTTCTATTTCCGAATTTGAAATAGAACTTATTTGTTGAGTTAATTTATCGTTATCTATCATATTTTAACCAATATTTCATATTTATATTCTGAAATTAAACCACTACCTGATGGATGTGGGTCATGATATAATTTACCATTTTTAAATAAACAAACATGTTTTATATTTCTTTCGGTATTACCACTAACCATATAAATTGAATCATCATATTGATGATTTTCAAGACTAACTAATTTATATCCTTTTTCTTCCAAAAAATCTATTAATATACAATACCAACATTCATCTTCATTATCATATAATTCTTGAAATTGTGGAACATCTTCAGGATTATTTAAACCTAATAAACAAGCAATAACAGTTGGAAAACAATTACCTCTTTGATATTTAGTTTTAAATCTTGTCTGTGTTAAAAAAGTAATTTTATTCATTTGTAAAAAATTGTGAACCTCTATTTTTCATTGCCAATATATCTGATTTATTAATCATTGTAACTGTTTTACCATTAGTGTTGGTAAATTGTATTTCAGATATTTTTTGACATAAATCAGTCCAAAGTTTTTTCATTGTTTCACCACCTTTTTTCATTAAGAAACCTTCATCAGTCATTTTAAGCATCAAATTATTTACTATGGTTTCCATCATATCGTCAGTTAATGTTATTTTACTATCATTAACTTTTGAAACAATTTTATCTTTATCAATTATTTGTAATGATTTATCATATTCAAATTCAATACCTTTAGATTTTTGATACATTAATCTAACCTTATCTGATTCACGTTTATAAATTTCAAGATATGTTTTATAATCATCATCAGATAATTCTGAACGTTTTTCAACATCAGCTTTTTTCTCATAAAATCCATTTACGAATTCATTATTGAAAATCATAATTGGAATTTCATCACCAATTTCAGGTAAATAATTTACACCATACCAAGGATAATACCAAGGTAAATTATCTTTTTGAATTGAATCAGTATAACCGGGAATTTTAGCTCTTACTCTAAATATTTTTTCCGTATCATCTACATCTTCAACAAATCCAAAATATATTTTAATTGAATTTAATCCCATATTAAAAACCCTTACGTATAGTTATATTATTTGTTACTTGTGTAAAATTTTCTTCATTAGCAGCACCAAAAAATGATATACCATTTGTACTTTTTATGAATTTATCATCATCTAAAGATTCATCATATCTTGGATTATCAGGTCTAATATATCCTTGTTCAGTATAATCATCAGAATTATTATAATTATATTTATCTTTTTTTGGTTGTTCAATTATTTCAATTTGATTCTTAATTTTACCACCAAAAATATTATCATAAACATCAACTAAATTATCATTATAATTAGATGATAATAAATTATTTGCTTTAGTAATACCAGTTTCATATAAATCTTGTAATTTTGAAATACCCAAATCAGCAGTATTTTGAACTAAATTATTTAGTTCATCCATATTTAATTTTTGAAGATTTTTACCAATAATACTATTAGGTCCTAACAATTTTGTTGGTAAATCATTAACCAATTTATCTTCAAGATGTGATAACGTTTTACCTTTAACTTTTTTGTAAATATTTTTATAATTATCCAAATTTTTAAATTCTTTCAAATTATTAAGTAATTTTTTATTTATTACAGTATTGTCAAGAATTTTATTTAAATTATCTTTGGAAAAAATATTTTTTCCATCTTTAGAAATATCTGCTGATACATTATTTTGTAAACTATTTATTACTTGTAATCTTTGAGTATTTTGCAATTTATTTTCAGCAGATGCTCTTGCAAGAATACTAAACCAATTTTCATTACCTGTGATATTATTATATGTTCCCGAAACATTAGCAAACTTATATGTAAATGTTAAATTATTCTTAACATAATCACCTGTCATTTCATTACTAATCGTATCTGTAAACATTGAACCAGATTCAGGGTCTATATTACAAGAAATAAATTCATAAAGAGTATGCGTAAATTCATCGATAGTATCTAATGTTAACATTTCATCAGATAATTTTCTTTTAGTTGGTAATACTTTATTATCTAAATTATCTGGATTTTGATTATCTATATCATGAAATAACATATTATAATAACCAGCAGAAAATACGATAACATAACAATCGAATTTTCTTAGATTTGATGGCAATACTGTTACTTTACGAATTTTATCATAAACTATTGTATTGTATGATGTTATCATTGATTGAATCAACATATCAGTTGTTTCTCTAAAAGTGATTTTAATTTTTTCCTTATCCAAGAAAAATTCATGATTTGGTTTAGTTTGAACAACATCTAAACCTTCAATATCTAAAAACAAAAAATCAAAATCTTTAACTAATGCAGTAAAATTGTTAATCCATTGTTTTAACATATAATAACGTTCAGTTTCACCGATACGCCATAAATATCCTAATGCTGAATTAGTTTTTTCTGAATTTGGATCAGATTCATCAAAATCTGCAAATAAACCTGATGGTTTATTAAAATCAATGAGAACTTTAAAATTTAATGTTAAAGGGTCTGCGAACTTATATAAATGTATTCTATCTTCAGCAGTAGTATAAGTCTGCGAATAATTACCCATTTGGATTAAATTTTCAGCAGGTTTAAAATCTTTAATATTAGGAATATCTGTTGGATTTATATTTGGAAGTATAACATCTAACTGTTTACCTTTAATAGGTGTTAATTTTGTTAAACTAACTTCTTCGATTTCACCTTGCTTATAATAAAAATCAGGATTTGAAGCATTAACATTATTTAATACTTTAATTACTGATGGGTCGATAACTTTACCATTAGACATATTTGAAAATTTATTTAATTTAATTTAATTAAGTTATACCAATATATATTTAAAATATATTTCAAAAATTTACCGTAAATGAATTTACCAGAATTTAATAAATTACAAGAAAATCAAAGTACATATATTACTTTTAGTAAGGCCTTATTAGATTACGATTATGCAATCAATAATAGTAAGGAATATTACTTTTCAAAAATGGTAGCAATAAATTTACCACCTTATTTAAATCCAGATTTTTTTATTGATTTAACTTCTGTTGGTATTTCTAATAATAATCCTAATGGTCCCAATTATTTTATTCCTAAAGGTTTCCAATATTATATGGAAAATATTATTAGACAAAATACTAATACAGAATATATAACCGAACTCGCATTTTATAAATTTTTGAATAAATGTGGAATTTCATATGATAAAATTTTTGATGAAATAATTGTTTTCGTTAATGAAATAAACACTGAAAATTTTACCAAAGTAGAAAATAATAATGGTTGGGGTGAAATAGTAATGCAAATACCAAATAATTCAAAACAATTAATAAAAGCATTTAAAAATGTTGAGATTAATGATTTGATTTTGGCTGATATTACTAATGGAAATGATACTGGTTTATTTGATAATAATGGTGAAAAATCTTTTTCTTTTTCAGAACCGTTAGCTAAAAGAGTATTAGATTTCGATAATATTACATATAATGAAGTCGATAAAAATACTTTCAATTTTAATGCTATATTGGTTTTTTATAAAGATTCTTATGGTATAAATAAATTGCACGGTATTAATTTCATTGCACCATTTGAAAATAAAGTAACTCAATGGGTTATGCCTGTAAATCAACAAAAAACAAATAGTGCCACAAGTATCGGATATTTATTTAAGATGAATGTTAAAACCGTAAATAATGAAGCATCATTAATTATGATTGAAGAACAAAATTCTGGTCCGGCACATTGGGAAACATATTTTTCAACTATGAATAAATTTAACGAATTTTTGGAATTACATAAAACAAAATTATTAAGCAATAATTAATATGTTATTTTCGAAAACTAAATTCATCGAAGATTATGATAAATTAATAATTTTTAATTTTTGTTATATATTTATTAATAATGAATATCGTAAAGCAAAAATAAATAATTTTGGTGAGTTTGTTATATTAACTGTTAATGTTAAAACTGTTGAATTTATGATAAAAATAACATCATCAAATATTAAAGATATTATAATAATTGAATGTAATGATAGATATTAATTTATATTTTGACCCTGATAATCCCGAAAATAATGTGATAACAAATCCATTACATTTATTCATTCAAGAAATTGAATTAGGATTAAAAACAGCGCCTAATGAATTATGGGGATTCAAATATAATCTCGATATTACCAAATATGTATTTAATCAATACATTACGTTAAAACAAATCGAAGAAGAAATATCAAGTTTTATTGCTAAATTTTGCGAACATTCATATATGTTTCCATATAGTGTAATGGCTGAATTAGTTGAAATAAATGATACATTAATTTTATATATAAAGGCGAGCATAACAAATATTAATTCACCCGAAGGTGAACAAATAACACAAAAATTTATACTTGGATTATAAATGGATTCAAAATATAAACAACAATCTTTATCGAAAATATTTAGAAAATATATTAGTAGTTTGATTCCCAGAAAACAAACTAATATATTTTTTATGCTTTTTAATGGTTTTGATGAAGCTATTAATTATTTGGATTTTAAAATAAGTTCATTTAAAAGAGAAAATAATATTTTAACAGCACAAGATTTAACATCATTAAGAAATCTTGCTGCTCAAAATGGATTTGAACCAAAATTAAAAGTTCCAAGCAAAGGTATTGCGAAAATAACAATATCTTCTAAATTATTTTCAAGAGTTGGTTTACCAATTTATTTACCACCTTATTCTGTCTTCATAAATAAAACCAATAATTTGGAATATTATTTTGAATCAGATAAAATGTTAAAAATTGATTCAACCGAAGTATTAATTCCTTTAGTTGAAGGCGTTATCAGAAATGTTCAATTTATGTCTGAATCAACTAATTCAGATTATATTGAAAGATTTTATCTGAAAACAAAAGCATTGGCAGAAAATTCCATAAATGTTACTGTTAATAATGTATCATATTTGCGAGTAAAATCATTTATGGATAATGATGGAGTAAATAATGATAAACAATTTATGATAAAATATTCCAATGATACAATGAATCCATTAATTCTTTATATTAAGGGGTGCAAGGAAAATGATATTATAAATGTAACATATAGGGATTGTTCAGGTGAATTTGGTAATTTAAATTTTAAAACAATTTTTGAATGTAATGAATTTTTAGATGCTAAAAATAATCCAATATCAATATCTAACGAAGAAATGTCAGTAGTGAATATTTCAGGATTTAATTATGGTTCTGATGGTTCTGATGCTAATGATTTGCGTTCTGCTATTGGATTTAATCATGGCGTAAATTTATTATTCGATACTAAATCTTACGAAAATTTCATAAATAAATATTCCAATATTTTATTACAAAAAATTAATTTATCGGAACAATATAAAGCAATTAAATATATTTATTTTTCTAAGAAAATATATTTAAATCCCGAATTAAAAATTGATGAAGAATATCAAAGAGTAATTAATTTTAAAACGTATTTATTTACTGATAATGAATTAACACAATTTAATGAATTACTTGAAGAAAATGAATATTGTTTATCATCACATAATATTAACCATTCTGAAATAATTAAATATGCTTTACAAATTAAATTTAAATTATCTAATTTAAGTTTGGTTGCTATTAATCACCATAAAGAACAAATTAATAAGTTAATATATTTTGAGTTTTCAAAATTCTTATATAATAAGTATCACCATATTAACATAGAATTATTATTTAATGAATATATGGTAACAAATAAAATTGATTTAGAATATGTTTTATTTAATTCTGAAGGCAATATTATTTATGGTGAAAATTCATCAATACAACATATTAATAAATTACCAATATTAAAAGGTGATTTTACAATACAAAATATTGATAATAAAACATTACAATTATTTAATGATATTAACTGGATTATCGAATAATTAATTAATTATTATGTCAAATAATACTTCTACAAAACAAATCATACCATTTAAGAAAATTAATGTTACTATTCAAAAAAGTAGTAGCGATATTGTTACAGGTGGTTTATTATATATACCAATATCTATTAATAAGTCCCAATCAGGTACTAATAATTTATTTATCGGTAAAAAAATAACTTTATTTAATAATAATTTACCTGGTAAAACATTACTCGGTAGTTATTCAGTTAAATTAGATGGTACTGAATATTTAAAAATTAATTCAGTATCACAACTTGATGGTATATCATTTGATGCTAATACGATATTTACTTATAATGAAATAAGTGAACCAATAAATGATACAGTACCTTTAACTATTGCGGATATTAAAAGAATGTTAATATCAACAAAAAATAGTGAATATAAAGGTACTACTGGTTTAATGGAACCACTTCATTTAGAAGCAATTGAATCCATTAAATATTTTAGAGAAGTAAATCAAAAATCAATAAGTGATTTGTTATCATATACTATTACAATGTATTATGAAACAAATTTTGCTGATAAAGATAATACATTACAATTTGGTTTATTACATTCATTATTTAATGCTGAATATGAATTAAAAACATTTGGTACTTCAAATTTCACAATACGTTGTACAAGATTTGGAGTAACAGAATCTATTCCGAATTTAAATATTGGAATTATCATTAATAAAATTGTTAGCAATGATTCTACGAAAATTTTATATCAAATAAATATTAAATTAAATAATATACCAAGTAATTTACAAACCAACGTAGAAAAAGTAAAATGTTATATTAATGAAACATTAACCAAACAAAATATATTTTCTACTTTACCATTAAATTACAATTTAACAAATTCAACATTATTTTTATCAGAAAAAATATTTACCAGATATATTTTATTTTTTGATAATAATGGTGTAGTAAGTTTAAATCCAAATGAATCAATTAAATTATTATCAAATCAAAATTTAAATAATATAATTAATTTTGGTTGGTATCATTATGATGTATATAATTCCAATGATTTAATTTTAAATAATTTACCAACAAATTATAAAAATGTATTTTATTTGAATGTTAAAAGACTTTCAGATAATTTATTGATTCAATACCTTTATGTATTAGATTCTACAAATAATATTATAAGATATTTTTCAAGAATTAGAAATAATTCTTCTTTAACATTTAGTCCTTGGGTTGAATATGTTACTGAATTTCATAAACATAATGCAACCGATATTATTACTGATAATACGCATTTATTTGTAACACAAACTGAAAAAGATACTTGGAATAGTTATGCTACTTCATTATCAGATTATTGGAATAATGCTGTTGCTACTGTTGCTAATTTACCTTCAACAGGATTAAATGGTGAGGCTCGTTTGTGTTTAGCTGATATGAAAATTTATTCGTATGTTGCTAATGACAACGCTTGGAAAGCATTAAACGATCCAAAATTAGCATTAACAATTACATCAGATAATATTAAAATAAGAATTAACGAAGGTGGAACAGGAAGAGAAGTTACTTTACCATTAGTAACAAATTCAAATCCTGGTCTTTTACCTGCTGATGTTAATGCGGGAAATTATAAATCATACTTCGAATCTAATTTAAATTTTACATTAGAAAATACAGGAACTGAAGTACCCGGTTATTATCAAAAACAATTAGGTCCGATATTTAAAATATTAGATTCAGATATTGTTAAAATTAAAGATGGTGTTAATAACTATATTATTGGGACAAATGGTAGTATAAGAACTATTGATTTAACAAATATATCAGATAAAATTGAACCATCATTATTTACAAAATACGATAATAATAATATTTTATCACAAATAATAACAGAATATCAATTTATCATTAAAACTAATAATTTCGTAACAACTAAAATTATTTTTGGTTCTGATAAAACTGTTACAATAACTAAAAATGATGGTACACAAGTAAATCATACAAATCCAGAATTATTAAATTTAAATAATAATCAAAAGGGAGAAGTATTATTCAAAATTAATGGTAATAACATATCAATTTACGAATTACAATAATTATAATAAATTATGAGTGAATTAAGAACAAAAATAGATAGTTTTATTTTATCTGTTTCAAAACATATAAATGCTTTAAATGCTGCTATTACTGGTAAAGTTAATACTCAAACATTTAATAATCAAACATTACAATTTCAAACTGAGTTATATACATTAACAACAGATTTGAATACAACTATTCAAACACTTGAAACATTTAAAGGTTTACATTTTGTTGCCGACCAAGCATCATCATTAATATCTTTGAAAAATGAAGCTGGAACTACAATAACCGAAATTAATGTTGGATTTTTAAATAATGAAGGTACTAAGTTTGTTTATAATACAACAACACAAAAATTAGAACTTAGAAATGACGCTAATGAATTATTATCGGAAATTGCATTAAATAATTTCATATCAAATATTGCAAATGCTTTATCATTCAATTCACAAACACCACATACATTAGAATTAAAAAATTCAAATGGTACTGTATCATCATTCGTAAATATTGGAATACAAAATATTCAAGGTTTAGAACAACGTTTTAATACATTAAAAAATATATATAATGGTGATGATATGTTAACTGGAAATAGAACAGTAGCATTAACAGACAAATATTTAAGATTTACAAGTAATACCGATAGTTTCGAATTTAAAGATAATAAACTAACTATTCCACAATTATTTACAAATAAATTTGGTGCTACACAATCAGGTCAAGTATTAACATTCACATTAAATAATAATTTACCTAAAATTACTTTTGGAAATAATGATATTAACGAATTAGAAGTTAATTCAAAAAAATATATATTTAAAAATGTTCCAATAGCAACAAATCAAAATAAAACATTATCAATTAATGACGCAGGAGAAATAGCAGCAGTAGAAGGATTAATCACAAATTATATAGCGGGTGATGGTATTACAATTAATGGAAATATTATTTCATTAACACCAACAGATCAAATTAGTTTAGTATTTAATTGGTAGAATTTACGCGTAAATTCTACCGTATTTTATTTTCAATAAAATAAAGGTAAAAATATATAATTTGGAACAAAATTAGAATATAATTTAAATTTTTGATAGAATATATAATATATCTTAAAATAAAAATATTTGGTATCGATATTTTAACGGTCAAATGTTAAAATATGCTAAAATTGATAAAAAATTTGTTAAAATATACTAAAATTTGAGTAAAAACACTAAAAATATGTTAAAAAGTGTTAAAATTTCATTCATTTTTCGTGAAAATATGAACAATTTGGAAGGAATTTTACTTATTTTTTTCATAATAAAAACAATAATTAATATTTAAATAAACTATTAAATCATAAATTTATGCCTGCAAACAAAATGACTATTAGTTGGGAAACAAGTATGCCTTCAACAGGACTTAAACCCAACTCTATTTATATTATAGACCCGGGAGTCGGTAATTTACCGCAAGTATTTGTAACTAATAAAACAGGTTCAACTTCTTATCGAATTAACCCTACACCAGATTTAACTTCTTTTATTAAGAAAGTAAATAATTTAACACCTGATGCTAATGGTGCGGTACAAATGGATTTATCATTCACTAACGGTATTTTAAAATTAACTGGTTCTGGTGTTAATATTGATTTGGCAGCTACTTTCGTAGAGAAAACAACATATAATACTTTCGTTACAAATACAAATAATAGATTAGATGCGTTAGAATCTACAGTAACGAATGGACTTAAAACACCTATTGCTTTTGATGCTTCGGCCAATGCAACTTTTCCATCACAAACAAAAGGTTTCACATATAAAGTAACTGTTGCTGGAACTACTTCAGGTATTGAATTGCAAGTTGGTGATACAATTATTTATGATACAACTGGAAATACTCCTTTTGTTGTTCAAGCAAATGTTGATTCTTCAACAACAACAGTAACAGGTTTAATTATGTTAGCTACTCAAGCTGAAGTAGATACAGGTACTAATTCAACTAAGGCTGTTGTTCCATCAACATTACAAACTAAATTAAATACATTTTTAACAAATATTACAGCTTCAAATGCTGAAACACTTACAGGTTCTATCACTAATAAATTTGTTACTCCAGCTTCAAATTTATATGATTATCAACAAAGAAAAGCAACTCAAGCTGAAGTAGATACAGGTACTGATGATACTAAATATGTAACACCATTAACTTTACAAACAAAAATTTCTACTGCTTTAGCTTCTGTTCATACACACGCAAATAAAGAATATTTAGATAAAATTGGTGAAAGTGCAACAGGTGAAATGACTTATAATGGTGATGTCGTTTACACTTTAGGTTCACAAGCATGGTAAAACAAAATATCAAAAAATTTTAAAAAATAAATTCCATATATATTTCAGTAAATACTGAAGTCCAAAAATAATTCGGTATTAAAATTATCGAATTATTTTTATTTAACACATTAATATAATTAAATATGTCTGTATCAATTTCGAAAGTAAATTCACTACCAACCAACGTAGCATCATTAAGTCCAGGAAGTAGATGTATATTACCAAACGGAAAAGAATATATTTTAAATAACAGTAAACAATGGATTCCTTTGCATATGTTGGCATTGGAAATGAAAGCTGAATTAACAACAGAAAATTTAAATAGTGTAACATCTTATGGTATTTATTTACAAAATCAAAACATTAATGCAACCGTAGATAGAAATTATCCATCTCCGGATTCAGCCGGTATTTTAAAAGTATTTACCAATGGAACAGGTATTTATCAAGAATATCAAGTATTATCAGGACAAGTAAATGAAAATAAAACATATACTCGTGGATTTTATGGTGGTGTTTGGTCTTCTTGGTTAGTACCAAATTTCATTAATTTTACTCAAGCTGAATGGAATACCATAAATTCAAATTCTCATTCTCATTCAAATAAGGCAAATTTAGATAGTATTAATCAAAATTTGAATAGAAGTTCTAGCGTAATTTTCGATAAATTATTCATAAATAATAGTTTAATTTATGGTGCTAATGCTTTCAAATTT
>JACCEA012240991.1_pt1 | contig 16238 bp, 16 predicted proteins | sample 7449851 | NCBI WGS metagenome assembly JACCEA01 (sample SAMN15323453, study PRJNA562643) | freshwater metagenome | isolation source: river surface water | place: USA:Blue River Watershed | collected 2017-08-18 | reverse complement strand
GCCACTGCGCGCTGAAGATCACGAAGCGCAGGTTCACGCAGAACGCCGTGCCCAGCAGCACCCACAGCGGAGCGCCAGCGGCGATGAGCGGCAGGCTGGCCAGTTGCGCGCTGCCGGCAAACACCAGCAGGGTCATGGCCAGGCACTGGGCCAGGGTCAGCCCGCTCTTGACCATGGCCACCCCCGTGACCAAGCCCCACGCGGCAATGCCCAGCGAGGGGCCCGCCATTTCGCGGGCACCGCGCCGGAACTCGGGGTGGCGGTAGAAAGGGGGAGCGCTGGACGTGTTCAAGGCCCGCCATTGTGGCGGGCCCTGGGGTTCACCCGGAGGTCAGAGCTTCTTGACGCTGCCGCTGCCGGCGATGCTGCTGCTGACTTCGGCGTTGCCGCTGTAGCGCACGTCGCCGCTGCCGGCGATGCTGACCTTGAGCTTGCGGTTGGCCTGCACCGAGGCGTCGCCGCTGCCAGAAATGCTGACCTTGACCTCGTCGGCCACCAGCTCGCCGGTCTTCACGTCGCCGCTGCCGGCGATGGACACCCCCAGCTCGGTGGCGCGGCCTTCGGCCACCACGTCGCCACTGCCGGCCACGCTGACGCTCAGCTTGTCGGCCTGCAACTGGCGGGCCAAGAGGGTGCCGCTGCCGGCCACGTTCAAGTCCAAGGCCCCCGCCTTGAAGCTCTGCACCTCGGCCTTGCCGGAGCCCGAGATGCCGAGCGCGCGCAAGGTGGCCACGTCCACCTCGACCCGCAGCGGGCGGTTGGCGTACACGTTGATGCCGCGCTTGACACCGATCTCCAGCACCTTGCCCTTGTGGCCGTCCACCACCCGGGTTTCCACATAGGGCAACAGGTTGCTGTCGCCTTCCAGCTCCACCCGCGTGGTGGGCGATTGGCGCACCACCACGTCGAAGTGGCCGGAGAGGCGGATGGACTCGAAGCCGTCGACCGCGCGTGTTTCGCGCACCGACTTGCCGTCGCCCTTGACCTGCTCGCCACCGCCCAGGTTGATCGACAGCGCCAGCGCGGCGGCGCTGAAGGTCAGCGCCATGGCGGCGGCGCCGGTGAACAGGGTGCGGCGAAGGATCTTGGACGACATGGCAGGGCTCCTGGGGTTGGGTCGATGTCGGCATCCTGCCCAGACCCTGCCGTCTTGCCACCCGCGCTGCGACGAACTGCGATTTGTGGCGCCTGAGCGGCGCCCTGGCCGCAACGAGTGCTACTCGCTGGCCTTGGACTTGGTCGGCGCAGGCGCCTCTTCGTCCTCGTCCTTCTTCGGCTTCTTGGCCTCAGGCCGGGGCACCACCGGTGCCACGCCTTCGAGCTTGTTCTCGCGCATGTACTCGTCCATCTCGCGCCAGCCGGTGTAGATGGCCGCCTTCTGCGCCTTGGGGTTCAGCGTGTAGCAGTCCTCGATGGCGCGCAGCGCATGCCGGCAGGCACTGCCGATGGCCTTGCCCTCGGCCTCTTTGGCGGCCGCCTCCTTGGCGGGGTCGGGGATGCCCAGCATCTCGCAGCCCGCCAACAAGCCGGCCAGCGCCAGGGCACTGAGGGTCCAAATGGGGCGAGCGCGGGAGGTCATGTCGGACTTATCGGTGCGCAGGGCCGAGGCCTTGAACGAGAAAAGCAGGGAGAAACCGACGCTCATTGCCCGCGCGCCATCGCCATCAGGCGCGCCACGCGCTCGTCGGTGCTGGGGTGCGTGCTGAACAGGCCGCGCAAGCCACCGCCGGACAGCGGGTTCATGATCATCATTTGCGCCGTTTCCGGGTGCGCCTCGGTCGGCGCCAGCGGAATGCCGCGCGCCAGCTGGTGAATCTTTTGAAGGGCGCTGGCCAGCGCGGCCGGGTCGCCGCTGATCTCGGCGCCGCCCCGGTCGGCCTCGAACTCGCGCGCGCGGCTGATGGCCATTTGGATCAAGCTGGCCGCCAAAGGCGCCAAGATCATCACGGCGATGCTGGCGATGGGGTTGGTGGGACGCCCCTCGCTGTCGCGCCCGCCAAAGAGCATGGCGAAGTTGGCCAAGGCCGAAATGGCGCCGGCCATGGTGGCGCTGATGGTGCTGATCAGGATGTCGCGGTGCTTGACGTGCGCCAACTCGTGCGCCATCACCCCCCGCACCTCGCGCTCGCTCAAGGCACGCAGCAAACCGGTGGTCGCGGCCACGGCCGCGTGCCGGGGGTTGCGGCCAGTGGCAAAGGCATTGGGGGCCTGCTCGTCGATCAGGTAGACCTTCGGCATCGGCAAGTTGGCACGTTGGGCCAACTCGGCCACCATGGCGTAGAAGCGCGGCGCCGACTGCGCGTCGACCTCTTGCGCCCGGTACATCTTGAGCACCAGCTTGTCGGAGAACCAGTAGCTGAAGAAGTTCATCGCCAGCGCGAACAGCAGCGCCAGCATCATGCCGTTCTGGCCTCCCATGACCTGCCCCACCGCCATGAACAGGGCGGTGATGGCGGCCATCAACAGGGCGGTTTTCAGCAGGTTGAACATGGCGACTCCTTCGTCAACGAACCTCGTGCGGGCAGATGGGAGCGCCGCGCCGGCAATTCAAGCCCAAACGTGGCCCGTCTGCAGGCCCAAGGCCTGCAGCACCACGGCGGCCGGCCCGCGCTTGCCGCCCGGGCGCTGCGCCTCGGTCACCACCACGCTGCCTTGGCCGCAGGCCACTTCCGGTCCGTCAGGATGCCAGGCCAAGACCCGCCCCGGCTCGCCAGCGCCCTCGGCCGCGCGAACGCGCCACACCTTGACCGCCTCGCCGGCCCATGGCGCCACCCCGCCCGGAAACGGGTCGAAGGCGCGCAGCCGGCGTTCGATCTCCGCCGCCGGCTGCGTCCAATCGATGGCGGCCTCGGCCTTCTCGATCTTGGCGGCGTAGGTCGCGCCCTCCGCAGCTTGCGGCTGGGGCACCAGCCGATCCAAGTCGGCCAGGGCCTGCACGATCAGGCGCGCGCCTTGGGCGGCCAAGCGGTCGTGCAAGGTGGCCGCGGTGTCGTCCGCGGCGATCGGGAAGGCCTCGCGCAGCAGCATGGCGCCCGTGTCCAGGCCGGCGTCCATCTGCATGATGGTGTTGCCGGTTTCGGCGTCGCCCGCCTCGATGCAACGCTGGATCGGCGCCGCCCCCCGCCAGCGGGGCAGCAGGCTGGCGTGGATGTTCAGGCAACCGCGTGGGGGCAGGTCCAGCACCCATTGTGGCAGGATGAGGCCGTAGGCGGCCACGACCATCAACTCGGGCCCCCAGGCCCGCAACTGCGCCTGTGCGGCCTGGGCGTCGGCGTCGAACTTGCCCCCCAAGCGAAGGCCTTGCGGCTGGATCACCGGCAGGCCGGCCGCCTGCGCCCGCTGCTTGACGGGCGAAGCCTGCAACTTCATGCCCCGGCCGGCCGGCCGGTCGGGCTGGGTCATCACGCCCAGCACCTCGTGGCCGGCGGCCAACAGCGCGTCCAGCGCCTGGGCGGCGAACTCCGGCGTGCCCGCGAAGACGAGGCGCATCAGCCCAGGCGGTGCGGCGTGCGCGCCTGCTCGTCGCGCGTGCGCTTGATCATCTTGGTCTTGATGCGGTCGCGCTTGAGCGGGCTCAGGTACTCGACGAAGACCTTGCCCATCAGGTGGTCCATCTCGTGCTGCACGCACACGGCCAGCAGGCCTTCGGCGTCGAACTCGTAGGTCTCGCCGTCGCGGTTCAAGGCGCGCACCCGCACCTGGGCGTGGCGGCTGACCTTGTCGTAGGTCTGGGGCACCGACAGGCAGCCCTCTTCTTCCTCGCGCATCGCCTCGCTGGCCCACACGATCTCAGGGTTGATCACCACCATGGGCTGGTCGCGCCCCTCGCTGCAGTCCATCACCAGCAGCCGCACGTGGCGGTCCACCTGCGTGGCGGCCAGGCCCACGCCCTCGGCGGCGTACATGGTTTCCAGCATGTCGTCGGCCAGTTGGCGGATCTCGGCGTTCACCGCCGCCACGGGCTGGGCCACGGTGTGCAGTCGGGGATCGGGGTAGCGAAGGATGCTCAAACGGGCCATGGGGTTGTATCGGGGTGTTGCTGGGGTGGCGCAAGCGGGCGTCAACGGGTTGTTGCCAGCTTGGACAGGCGCCAGATGGCGGCAGAATGGACGCCAGACAAGGGTGGGGCGAATTGTCGCCCACGCCCCGTGGACCGTGGATGCGCCAGGCTTTGCTGGCGACTGCCCAACCGGGAGAGACCGTTGAAGCCTTTTTGCCTGAGCCCCATCCCCCTGCTGCTGGTCCTGAGCCTGGGCGCCGGTCTGGCCCATGCCACCAACTTCCCCGTCACCGACGACCAAAAGGCCACCGCGGCGCGCGTGGCGCAAGCGGGCGTGCCGCTCAGCGAACTGGCGCCCAACGCTCCCGACAGCTACACCGTGAAATCGGGCGACACCCTGTGGGCCATTTCCACCCTGTTCCTTAAAACGCCCTGGCGCTGGCCCGAACTGTGGGGCATGAACCGCGCCCAGATCGCCAACCCCCACCTCATCTACCCGGGTCAGACCCTGTTCCTGATCAAGCGCGACGGCCGCGCCACCCTGGAGTTGGCGCGCGAGGCCGGCGGCGCCGACGGCAAGATGAGCCCCCGCGTTCGCTCCAGCGAACTGGCGGCCAACGCCGTCGCCGCCATCCCGCAACACCTGATCGAGCCCTTCTTGAACGAAGCCGTGGTCTTCGACCGCGACGAGCTGGCCACCGCACCACGCATCGTGGCCGCCCCCGAGAACCGCGTATTGATGACCGAAGGCGACCTCGGCTACGTGCGTGGCATCCAAGAGCCGCAAACCGAGTACCGCGTCTTCCGCACCCCGGTGCCCCTGCGCGACCCGATCACCCGCGAGATCTTGGGCTACGAAGCACGCTACCTGGCCAAGGCCGAGCTCACCCGCTTGGGCGGCAGCGGGGCGGGCAAAGACGCCCTGGAAGTGCCGGCCACCATCAAGCTGGGTCGCGTACGGGGCGAGGTGGGCGTGGGCGACCGCCTCGCGCCGGTGCCCCCTCGCACCTTCAGCCAGTACGTGCCCCACGCGCCCGAGAAGCCCATCGACGGCCGCATCATTTCCATCTATGGCGACGCCCTGACGGCCGGCCAGAACCAGATCGTGTCGCTCAACCGCGGTCAGGCCGACGGCTTGGAGCGCGGCCACGTGCTCAGCATCTGGCGCGCCGGCAAGCGCGTGATCGACCGCACCACGGAACGGCCGCAAGAAGTGCAACTGCCCGACGAACAGCACGGCGTGCTGTTCGTGTTCCAAACCTTCAACCGCGTCAGCTACGCGTTGATCATTTCGGTGCAAGAACCGGTGAGCGCCGGCGACCGCTTCAGCCAGCCCTGACGCATCGGCGGTGACCGACCGCACCGAACTCGACGCCTGGCTGCGTCTGCTGGGCACGGTCGGCCGCGCCACGGCGCGCAAGCTCTTGCTGCGCCACGGCAGCCCGGCCGCGGTGCTGGCGGAGGCCACGCTGCCCACCCCCAAGGCGCCGCTGGAGCCCATGCTGGCCGCCACCTGGGCCTGGTTGGAGGCCAGCGAGCGGCGCTCGATTTTGGTGCTGGGGGACGACGATTACCCCAGCTGCCTGCTCGAAAGCCCCGACGCGCCCTTGCTGCTGTACCTGGACGGCGATCGTGCGCACCTAGGGCGCCCGGCCGTGGCCATCGTCGGCAGTCGGAGCGCAACGCCTCAAGGCCTGGAACTGGCCGAGCGCTTTGCCGCAGAGTTGAGCGCGCTGAACTGGGTGGTGGTCTCGGGCTTGGCCCTGGGCGTTGACGGCGCCGCCCACCGCGGTGCCCTGCAAGCCGGGGGCAGCACCTGGGCGGTGTTGGGCAATGGCCTGGACGAGCCCTATCCCAGCCGCCACCGGCGCTTGGCCGCTGAGGTCAGCGCGCGAGGCTTGCTGATCAGCGAGCACCCGCCCGGTACGCCGCCACTGCCCCCGCACTTTCCGGCGCGCAATCGGGTCATCGCCGGCCTCAGCCAGGGCTGCCTCGTCGTGGAAGCAGCGCTGCAATCGGGCTCATTGATCACGGCACGCTTGGCGCTGGAGGCTGGCCGCGAGGTGTTCGCCGTGCCTGGCCCCATCCGCTCGCCCCAGAGCCAGGGCTGCAACGCCCTGATCCAGCAAGGAGCGCAACTGGTGCAAAGCGCGGCCGAAATCGACGCCATCCTGGCCCCGCAACGCCCGCGCTCATCCAGCGGCCCTGCACCAAAAGCACAAGCGCAGGCCCCGGCGGCGGCTGAAAGCGATCCGCTGCTGGCGGCCCTCGGCTGGGAGCCCACCAGCCTGGACGCCCTGCAAAGCCGACTGGGATGGCGCACCGAGGCCTTGAGCACGCGCCTGTTGGAGCTGGAGTTCGAGGGCCTCGTCCGCGCCCTGCCCGGCTCACGCTTCGAGCGCTGCGGCGGCGCTTGAAGCCGGGAAAGCCCCGGCATTGACCGGCCGTTTCGAGCGCCCTGCCCAAACCCCCGCGGGTATCATGGGACTCTATGTTTGATGTGCTCGTCTACCTCTACGAGACCTACTGGCGTCCCGACGCCTGTCCGGATCCCGCCCAACTGCAGCGCAAGCTCACGGCCATGGGGTTCGAGCGCGACGACATCCAGGATGCGCTGACCTGGCTCGACGGCCTGGCCGCCAGCGCCGAGGGCGTGCAAAGCCAGTCCAACGCCAGCAGCTTGCGCGTGTACACCGACGACGAGCTCGACCATTTGGGCGAGGCCTCCATCGGTTTCATCCGCTTCCTGGCCACCGCGGGCGTGCTGCCGCCCCCGATGCGCGAGGTCGTGATCGACCGTGCGATGGCCGTGGGCGGCTCGCCCATGGCCCTGGAAGACCTGAAGATCATCGTGCTGATGGTGTTCTGGAGCTTGGGCGAAGAGCCCGACGCCCTCATCCTCGACGAACTCTTCGTCGACCCCGAGGACCGCTTGATCCACTGAGCCGGGCGCGGCGCCTCACTGCAGGGCGCCGGGGTGTGCTTCCAGCATGGCCAGCGCGTCGCGCGTGGCCTTCACCGTCAGTGTTTCTTCTTGCGCCGGCTGCAGTAGACCCGCTTGCAAGTAGCCGGCCAGGCGGTGCAAGGGGAACAGAATGGCGCGACCTTGCGGCGACACGAACAGGCGAAGCGAGTGCTGCGCACCCACCCAGGCCAGTTGCACGGAGTCTTCGCGGCCGCGGAAGTTCAGGCGGTACCAACCGCCCACCGGCAACTCGCGCGCCCATTGGTACATGGCATCGGTGGGCTCCTGACCCCCATCCGACACGACCTCCAAGCCCTCGCGCTCGTGACCCGACAGGTCGCGCACCAGGTCTTCGTCCAGGTCGATGTCGGCCACGTTGGGTAGCATCGACTCCAGGTCCTGCAAGCGCTCGAAGAGCTCGTCCAAGCGCTGTTTTGGGATCGGCGCGGCCTTGGTGGTGAAGGCCGTGGCCAGCACCGCATTCAGCTTGCGGATGTGCTCGTCTTGCTTCTTGGCCGGGATGGTGGCGTGGCCCATGCCGTCGCGCAGCGTCTTCAGCAGCGCCGGGAAGCGGCGAATCACCTCGGCACGCTCTTCGGGAGAGCTCTTGGCGCCGCCGGACCAGATCAGGTCGGCCGCGGCCCGCTTCATCTTGATCGTCGTGTCCGCCTGCGCGCCGTGGCGCATGGCCGTCACGGCCAGCACGTCGGCCCAGACCTGGAACAGGAACTCGCGCAGCCCGTCGTCCACCGGCATGTCGGCCAGCATCTTGCGCAGCTCGATCGTGTACTGGATGGCCAAGGTCTCGCGCTGCTCGACCTGCTGTGCCAAAGACACGCCCTTCTTGCTGGCGTCGTTGTCCTCGGCAAAGAAGTGCGACAAGAACGACTCGAACTCGGTCAGCACGGTTTGGAACACCTTGCGACCGGTGTCGGGATAGGCCTCGACTACCTGCACGATGCGCTTGACCTCCCGCTCCAGCACGTCGCCCATGGCCTGGGACGGATCGAAACCCAGGGCACAGGCGCCCATGCGGTCGATCAGCGACCGCGCTGGGTGGTCGTTGGTGGCAAAGAAGTCGGGCTCCAGCACCGCCACGCGCAGCACTGGCATCTGCAGACGGGCAAACCACACGCGGATGCTGGCGGGCAAGCGATCGTCTTGCAAGATGCTCTGGAACATCATGGCCACCAACTCAATGGTGGCGCGCTCTTCCGGGCTGCCCGCGGCCTGCTTCAGAACCTGCTTGAACGCTTGGCTGCGCGCACGGGACTCTTCCAGCGTGCCTGCGCTGCCCAGCGACTCGCCTGGTGCGCCACTGCCCGGCGCCTGCGGCCGCTGCATCGCGACTTGCGCACGCTGTATCACGGCTTGCAATCGCGGCGAAATGCGCACCAGTCCGGTCGCGTCCAGGGGCGCGCTGCGTGGTACGGCATCCCCGCCGGCTGCATGAGCGTCAGCGGCGGGCGCCATCGCCAGCGCCGGCCGCGCCACCACCAATCCGGGAGCTTCTCTCGCCAAGACTTGCTGCATCTGCTGCAGCACATCGGCCGACCGCACCGAAACCGGACTGCGCCTCGACGAATCGCGGCCCAAGGCGGCACCGGCCAAGCCGCCGCTCGCCGTGGACGTCGCCTGCCCCGCCTCGACCATCACCACCTCGTAGGCGGCGGGCATCCCAACGGCATCGCCGCGCGGCCGGTGCTCGGCACGCAGCGCACCGGCGGCCGAGGTGGACTCGACGAAGCTGGCGCCCAACTGCGCACTGGCCTGCAAACCGCGCGTGCGGCGGATGAACGGGCGCAGGTCCACATCGGGCATCACGCCCTGCTCCAGCAACCACTGGTTCGTGTCGTGGTACGCCGCCCCCAGCCACAAGGCGAACTCCGCCTCCAAGGTTTCATGGAGGATTTGCCACTCGGGTTGGGTCAGCTCGGCCTTGTCCCAGGCGTCGATCCAGGCCAAGGCCGTGGTTTGCGGGCGCAGCAGGTCATCGGGCAACAGGTCGCCGCGCCGCTCCAGGGCCTGCATGCGCGTGCGCAGGTCGGTGAACTGCCAGTGCGCGTCGCCCACCAAGGCCAACGCCAAGCGGCTGCTGGCGATTTCTCGTTGAATCGTGGCATCGCCCACCAGCGACAAGCTGCTGGCCCCTTGGGCCACAGGGGCCGTCGCGAGCGCCGCCGCTGGCGTGCCCGCGTTGGCGGCAGCGCTGGCGCGGTACTTCGCGCGCAGGTCGGCCATCAGCCCCATCTGCCAGGTCGCGCCGTGCTGTTGCAAGCTGGACAGCGCGTCGCGCAGTTGCGCCGGCCGCACAGAGTCGGCCTTCTTGCTCATCAGGCGCTGCTGCAAGGCCTCGATCAAGACCGCCGGCACGGCCGCCGAACCGCGCACCAAGCTGTCCACGAAGACGCGCCGCGCAGACTGCGCCAAGGCGGCAGGAGCAGGGGCCGTGGTCATGGCAGCAGCATTCGAGGGACCGGTCGCGCAGGGCTACAGACCTTACACCACCGCCCCAGCGTTCGGATCGTCGGGGTTCTCGGTCTTCACCTGAGTCTTCACCAGATCCTCGCGCTTGATGCCCAGCCACATGGCAATGGCCGCCGCCACGAACACCGACGAGTAGATACCGAACAAGATACCAATGGTGAGCGCAACCGCAAAGTAATGCAGCGTCGGCCCGCCGAACACCAGCATGGACAGCACCATCATTTGGGTGCTGCCGTGCGTGATGATGGTTCGGCTCATGGTGGACGTGATGGCGTGGTCGATCACCTCCGACGGGGTCATCTTGCGGTACTTGCGGAAGGCTTCGCGCACCCGGTCGAAGATCACCACCGACTCGTTCACCGAATAGCCCAGCACCGCCAAGATCGCGGCCAACACCGCCAGCGAAAACTCCCACTGGAAGTACGCAAAGAATCCCAGGATGATCACGACGTCGTGGAGGTTGGCGATGATGCCCGCGACCGAGAACTTCCATTCGAAGCGGAAGGCCAAGTAAATCATGATGCCCACGACCGTGAAGGCCAGCGCGTAGGCCGCGTCACGGGCCAGCTCAGCGCCCACGGAAGGCCCCACCACCTCGCTGCGCGTGAGCTTGAGCGGCTCCGTTCCCGTCGAGGTGGCGCAAACCTGCTTGCTGACTTGCTCGCCCTTGTCGCTCACGTACACCGTCGTCTTGACCTGGCCGGACTCGGCGGCGCACAAGCGTTGAAACACCTCGGCCACGACTTCCGTTTGCTTGCGGCCTTCCCGAACGGGCAGGCGCAGCATCAGGTCGCGCGACGAGCCGAACTTTTGAACTTGGAACTCCCCGAAGTTCATCGGCTCGATCGTGTGCCGCACCGCTTCCGGGTTGGCCGGCTGCGCGTACTCCACCTCCATCACCGTGCCACCGGTGAACTCGATGGAGAAGTGCAGGCCGCGCGTGACCAAGAAAAACACGGCCACGGCGAAGGTCAAGAACGAGATCGCATTGAAGATCAATGCGTACTTCATGAACGGGATATCCCGTTGGATGCGGAACAGTTCCATGTCAGGCCTCCCCGCCCTTCTTGGCCGGCTCGGCGGCCGGCCGCCACACTTGGCCGATCGACACCTTGCTCAGCTTGCGCTGGCGGCCGTACCAAAGGTTGACCAAGCCGCGCGAGAACATCACGGCCGAGAACATCGACGTCAAGATTCCGAGGCAGTGCACCACGGCAAAGCCCTTGACCGGGCCCGACCCAAAGGCCAGCAGGGCCAAGCCTGCGATCAAGGTCGTCACGTTCGAGTCCAAGATCGTCGCCCAAGCGCGCTCGTAGCCGACGTGAATGGCGGTGTGCGGCGGAGCGCCAGCCCGTAGCTCTTCGCGGATGCGTTCGTTGATCAGCACGTTGGAGTCGATTGCCATGCCCAGCACCAAGGCGATGGCGGCCATGCCCGGCAGGCTCAAGGTGGCTTGCATCATCGACAGCACCGCCACCAGCATCAGCAAGTTGAAGCCCAAGGCCAGCGACGAGAACACCCCAAACAGCATGTAGTAGCCGCACATGAAAACGGCCACGGCCACGAAGCCCCACACCACCGACTGGAAGCCCCGGGCGATGTTTTCAGCGCCCAAGCTGGGGCCGATGGTGCGCTCTTCGATGATGTCCATCGGCGCCGCCAACTGGCCGGCGCGCATCAGCAGCGCCAAGTCCGTCGCCTCTTGCGGGCTGTCCATGCCGGTGATGTTGAACGGCGTGCTGAGCTCCGACTGGATCGTCGGCGCCGTCAGCACTTCTTTCTTGCCCTTCTCGACCAGGATGACCGCCATCCGGCGCTTCACGCCGTCGCGCGAAGCCGCCTTCATGGAGGCCGCACCCGCGCTGTCCAGGCCCACCACCACCACCGAACCCCCGCCCCCTTGCTGGTCGAAGTTGGCGTCGGCGCGGTTCAGGTTGTCGCCCGTGAACACCAACTGCTTGGAAATCAGCAAGGGCTCGGGGCCCGTGCCGCGGTTGTCGCGGCCGTACAGCAGTTCCATGTCGGAGGGGATGTCGCCCGCCAATGCCGCTTGCAAGCGGGCGGGGTCGTAGTCTCGAACGCCGGGCTGACCGTGGGCCTCCACCATGCGCACCTCCAAGGTGGCGGTGCGGCCGATGATGCCTTTCGCACGGGCCGTGTCTTGCACGCCCGGCAGTTGCACCACTACTCGGTTCAAGCCCTGCTGCTGAATCACCGGCTCGGCCGTGCCCAACTCGTTGACGCGGTTGTGCAGGGTGTTGATGTTCTGCTTCAGCGCCGCTTGTTGCACTTCCACCAAGGCCGTGGGTTTGAAGCGGCCCGTCAGGGTCAAGCTGTCGCCGGCGCCTGCTTCCACCCAGTCCATGTCAGGAATGCGGTCGACCAGCAGGTTGCGCGCCGTGCTGCGCGTGTCGGCAGCGGCGAAGCTCAGCACCAGCGCGTCGCCGACGCGGCTCACGCTGGCGCGCACCTTCTTTTCACGCAGGGCCAAACGGGCGTCGCCCATCAAGGTGTCCACCTTCTTGCTGATGGCGGCCTTCATGTCGACCTCCAGCAAGAAGTGCACGCCACCTCGCAAGTCCAAGCCCAAGTACATCGGGAAGGCCCGGATCGACGCCAACCACTGCGGCGAGCGCGACACCAAATTCAAGGCCACGACGAAATCGGGCTGCTCGGGGTCGCGATTCAAGGCCTTGCTGATCGCGTCCTTGGCCTTGAGTTGCACGTCGGTGTCGGAGAAGCGAGCCCGGACCGAGCTGCCCTCCCACTGCACAAAGTCGGCATTCACCTTCGCGGCCGTCAGCGCCTCCACCACGCGGTCGCGGACGGCGGCATCCACCTTGACGGTGGTGCGGGCCGCCGACACCTGCACGGCCGGGGCTTCGCCGAAAAAGTTGGGCAGCGTGTACAGCAGCCCGATGACCAGCGCGACGGCCAGCACCAGGTACTTCCACAGGGGGTATCGATTCATGATGGGCAGTCCTCGCGCCCGGGCCGAGGCCGGGGCGCTGTCGCCCGGCTTCGAGCCGGGCCGGCGGTTTACTTCAGGGTGCCCTTGGGCAGCACTTGGGCCACGGCAGAGCGCTGCACCTGCAGTTCGACGCCCGAAGCCACCTCGATGTGCAACACGCTGTCGCCCAACTTGCTGATGCGGCCCAGCACACCACCGGCGGTCACCACCTCATCGCCCTTGGCCAGGGCTTCGATCATGGCGCGCAGTTCCTTTTGGCGCTTCATCTGGGGGCGAATCATGATGAAGTACAGCACCACGAACATGGCCACCAAGGGGAGCAGGCTCAGCAAGCTCGACTCGGGCGACGCCGCGGGCGCGGCGGTTTGGGCAAAAGCGGAAGAGATCAACACGGCTGCGGCTTTCAGGGCAAATGGGGCCTAGGCGGACGCCTAGGCAACAGAACCGACCATTCTAGGTGGCCGGGTGGCCTTGGGATTTGGGGGGAATTGACGTACGACCAAGACCGGACAATCCCGGACATGACCACGCCTATGCTTGCCATCGACGGCCCCGTGGCCACTGTCACCTTGCGCCGCCCCGATCGCGCCAACCGGCTCGAACTGGACGACCTGGCGACCCTGCACGAGCACATCCGCACCCTCAGCCTGTCCCCGGCTGTTCGTTTGGTGGTCCTGCGCGGCGAGGGCCGGCACTTTTGCAGCGGCTTCCACATCGACGCCGTTCCTGGGGTGGACGCGCCCGCCCTGTTCGACGACTTGTGCTCCGCCTGGGAAGGGCTGCCTCAAGTCACGCTGGCCGTACTGCACGGGGGCGCATGGGGTGGCGCGACCGATCTGGCACTCGCCTGCGACTTCCGAATCGGGAGCCGCGGCACCCAAATGGCGATCCCGGCCGCCCGCCTGGGCCTGCACTACCACGCCGGCGGTTTGCAAAGGCTGGTATCGCGACTGGGCCTGGGACCCGCCAAGCGCCTGCTGCTGGCCGGGCAATCCTTGGATGCCGCTGCCATGCTGGACGTGCACTTCTTGGACGAACTGCACAACGACACCGAGGCGCTGAACGCCGCGGTGGACGCGTGGCAAGCCAACTTGGTTCGCTTGGCCCCGCTCGCGCTGGCGGGCATGAAACGTCACCTCAACGCGTGCGCGCTTGGACGCTGGGACGCGGCCGCCTTCGCGCGCGACGCCGCGCAATGCGCGAACTCGGCGGACCTCGTCGAGGGCGTGGCCGCTTGGCAGGCAGGGCGCCCCCCTGAGTTCAAGGGCCGGTGATCGGCTTGCGCCAGCATGAGCGACAATAGCGGACTGCGCGGGTGCCGCGCAGTTCACACCAACCATACGAACAGGCGAGAACCAGCGTGGCCAAGGACACCACCAAAACGTTGATCGAGGCCGATGGCCTGCGCTACAAGTCCAAAGCACCGGGCTCGCCGTTCGCGGCCACGTCGTCGTTCGGCGCGGCCACGATGTCCTGCTTTTTGTGCGGCAAGCACCGGCCCCGCGCCATGCTGAAGTCGCGCAAGCTCTTGGGCAAGAGCCAGCCCGTTTGCGCGCCCTCGTGCAAAGAGCTGGAAGAGCAGCTGTCGACCAAGAAGTGAGGCGCCGCCGCCCTCCTGGATCGGGGGCAGGGCAAGCCTGTAGTCGGGGCGTCATCCAAGCCACCTAGCATGGGTGCCGGTTTCAACCACCGGTACGCGCATGACCCCCGACACCCACACTGCCGTCAGCGATGACGGTTTGCGTTTCGAGGCCAAACTGAACGGCTCGCCGTTCTTCGGCAGCGGCAACATGCGCTCTTGCTTCAAATGCGGCAAGCATCGCCTGCCTTCTGCGCTGCGCACCTTCAAATTCATGGGGCGGCAGGAACGCGTTTGCGCCCCTGCCTGCGAACCCCGCTGAGTCAAGGCTTGGGCTTCGGGCCTCGGTCGGCACGGGGCCCGCGCTGACCGTCAGGTCGCTTGCTTGGGCGTTGGCCCGGGCGGTCTGACGACGGTCGGCGCGCTGGTGCGGGCGGCATGGCGGCCAACTCCGCCTTGGCCTGCGCCAGCAAGGCGTCCAGCGACGATTCCTCCACGCCCTTCAGGGCGCAGAAGTTCGTGCGGCTCAGGGCGGTTCGCTGCCAATCGGCCAGCAAGTCCAGGCGCCAACGGCGCGCGGTCTCCATTTCCTGCTCGCGCGCCTGCTGGCGCTCGCGCCGCTCGGCCAAGGCCTTTTTTGCGGCCTCACGGTGCTCGGCCGCCACCTCTCCCGCCGGCTGTCCATCCAGATCGAGACGGTTCGGCTCGCGCACCAAGGCGCGCAGGTAGGCGTTGCCCGCGGTGTAGCGCCGCAGGAATGCCGTCAACACGGGCTTGGGAAACACACCGGGGGCACGCGCCTCGATGTCGGCCTGGATCTTGAGCTTGATGGGCTTGGCCGGGCCGCCAAACAGCGCCGGGAACAGCGCCTTCAGGCGCTCGGCCGCGGCCTCGGGGCTGCGCACCGCAGCGGGTGCTTCAGGGGCCGGAGGGGCCTCTGGCAGAGGTTCGGCGGGAGATTCGGACGACATGGCAACAACCGACTGGAGAAACCTGGCATCGTAAGTCAGGGCCCTTGAAATGCAGCGCCCCAACCCCAGGTGCCCCGGCACCTCGACTCTGTCAGTCACCGCCCCATGAGCAAGCACACCCACGCCTTCCAAGCCGAAGTCCAACAAATCCTGCACCTGGTCACGCACAGCCTGTACTCGAACAAGGAAATCTTCTTGCGCGAGCTGGTATCGAATGCGAGCGACGCCTGCGACAAGCTCCGCTTCGAAGCCCTGGACAACGCCCAACTGTTCGAAGACGCGCCCAACCTCGACATCCGCCTGCTGGTGGACAAGGACAAGCGCACACTGACCATCCGGGACAACGGCATCGGCATGAGTGCCGACGAGGCCATCGCCCACCTCGGCACCATCGCCAAGAGCGGCACGCGCGACTTCATGGCCCGGCTCGGCGACGACAAAAAAGGCGACGCCAACCTGATCGGCCAGTTCGGCGTGGGCTTCTACTCGGGCTTCATCGTGGCCGACCGCATCACCGTCGAAAGCCGCCGCGCCGGCCTCGACAAAGGCCAAGGCGTGCGCTGGAGCAGCGACGGCACCGGCGAGTTCGAGGTCGAGACCATCGAGAAGGCCGAGCGCGGTACCGACGTCATCCTGCACTTGCGCGCCGACGAAGACGACTACCTCCAGGCCTGGCGCCTGCGCAGCATCGTGGGCAAGTACAGCGACCACATCAGCCTGCCCATCTTGCTAAAGAAGGAGGTGTGGGACGCCGAAAAGAGCGCCTACGTGGCCACCGACGATTGGGAAACGGTGAACAAGGCCAGCGCCCTGTGGACGCGCGCCAAGAGCGAGATCACCCAAGAGCAGTACGACGAGTTCTACAAAACCCTGAGCCACGACAGCGAGCCGCCGCTGGCGCACACGCACAACCGCGTGGAAGGCCGCAGCGAGTACACGCAACTGCTCTACATCCCGGCCAAGGCCCCGTTCGACCTGTGGAACCGGGACAAGAAGCCGGGCGTGAAGCTGTACGTGAAGCGCGTGTTCATCATGGACGACGCGCAGGAGCTGATGCCGACCTACCTTCGCTTCGTGCGCGGCGTCATCGACAGCGCCGACCTGCCGCTGAACGTCAGCCGCGAGTTGCTGCAAGAGAGCCGCGACGTGCGCGGCATCCGCGAAGGCTCGACGAAGCGCGTGCTGTCCATGTTGGAAAGCTTGGCCCACAGCGAGGAGCAGGCCGACAAGGACAAGTACGCCGGCTTCTGGAAGGAGTTCGGCTC
>JACCEA011715745.1_pt1 | contig 16247 bp, 17 predicted proteins | sample 7449851 | NCBI WGS metagenome assembly JACCEA01 (sample SAMN15323453, study PRJNA562643) | freshwater metagenome | isolation source: river surface water | place: USA:Blue River Watershed | collected 2017-08-18 | reverse complement strand
GATAACAAGTTTGCCAGAGCCTATGGAGGAGACCTCCACAAGAATGACTGGACAGAGGAGGAGCTAACCGAAGGCATCTCCAAGGCTGAGTCCATGGGAATCAAGGACGAGTAAGCAACCCCGCGGAATTCCGCGGGGTTCAATACGAAGGATAATAAGCATTGATGTATGCAAAACTGGGATTCCTCCAGGCATCCCAGTTTTACCAATAAGAAGAACACAACTCAGATTCCTTTAAGAATCTGAGTTTCATAGAAGGATAAGAATCAAAACTCAGATGACTCCAACCATCTGAGTTTTATCAATAAGAAGGACACAAACTCAGCTCCTTAGATGGAGCTGAGTTTCATAGAAGGATAAGAACCAAAACTCAGGTGACTCGAGTCACCTGAGTTAACAATAAAAATAAACACGAACTCAGACTTCTCCAGGAGTCTGAGTTCTACCATAAGAAGTACCAAACTCAGGTATCCCAAGATACCTGAGTTCTATCAATAAGAAGGACACAAACTCAGGTCCTTATAGGGACCTGAGTTCTACCATAAGAATGACCAAACTCAGGCTCTTCCAGTAGCCTGAGTTCTACCATAAGAAGTACCAAACTCGGGTCCCTATAAGGACCCGAGTTCTATCAATAAGAAGAATACAAACTGGGCTCCATCTAAGGAGCCGAGTTTCATGGAATAAAAAGGACCAAACTCGGGTATCTCGAGATACCCGAGTTTTATTAATAAGAATCAAAACTGGGACTACTATAGTAGTCCCAGTTTAGTATATCTAAAACAATACTTAGATGGCCCTATAAGGCCTTATTTTTTGATTGAGCCTAAAATTGAAGAGCTATCATCAATAAATATACTACGACAGTATTCAAATAGTCAATATGGTTTCGATGAACGTCATTCGTGCTGAATTCAAGGCCAAGCTTGCCATCAATCCATTGGGGTTATCTATGGACGACCTTAATGCTATCTGTGATATGTTGATTGATGATATCACAGAGGAAGATAAGCTTCTGTTTGCCAGATTCAAGTTCTGGATGAGACATCCAAAGACAGATACTCCAATCGTTTGTGCCAATGTAGAATTGGTACGGTTTGGAGTACTATCTGCGAGACCAACAAGAGCTACCAAGAAGGACCAAAACTCAGACTCCTCCAGTAGTCTGAGTTATCTTGCCCAAATATATAACATTACAAAGTTCTTCAAAACACATGGGATTACATCATTGGCTGTCAATCGTAGGCCTGATACAGTTGAAGCGAGAGCTAAAGTTGTAGATGCTTGTGTGAAGCAATCATTGATTGATGGAACCATAGTACTACCAGAGCCAGAGAATATTGAAGAGGAACCTAACAAAGGAAACAATCGTACTCAGTCTATGCAGTACATAACAATCGATAACTTGCTTACATGTATTGCCAGAAGTGAGAATGCATCAACTTTGACAGTATATGCTGTACAAGTGATAGCTGCAATGGAAATATACAATCAGGAACTACAGGATGCGAAGACCAATGCCTTGCTTAAGCTACAGACTGAGCTTGTCAAGAAGGATGATGTTATATCTGAGAAGGATGATGAACTTGCTAAGATGCGTGAGGAAATGAAACAACAACATGAAGAGACCCAACTACAACTCAGGTTGCAACGTGAAGAGAGTCAGCTACAACATGACATGAGTCAGCGTAAGATGGATGCACTCATGATATATGCTGAGGATACCAATGAGAAGCTTACCATCATGTTCGACTTCATGGTTGGCTTTGCGAGAATGATGCTGCCTATGTGGAGTGGTTCCAGTGTGTTCAAGACTCAGATGGATAATCTGATGAAGACCAGTAGCATCATCACATCACTCAGCTTGCTCAAGGTCATGTTCGTAGTTCCATTCTACGGATACTATGACAAGCCATACAATACATTCAAACATGATGACAAGGATGTGAATATTCGAACCACACTCAGACTGTACTTCTGTTGCTGCAACTTCAGTGATATTCGCGACCGTGTATCTGGCCTAAGTGAGCGTCATGGTCATGATATGTATATGATGCAGCCCATAGCCATTGGGCTCATCTCTTCTGAAATCAATACAGAGAAGATGATTCTTGAGAAGATGCATATCTTCCCAGCCAAGGCAAAGGTTAAGTTCGATAGAAAGTACAAAGCATTTGATATTCATATCAATGAGACATCTACCAGTAGCATTGATAGCATATGCAATCAGGTTGTATCCAATACACTGACTGAGTCATTCCAGGGCTACCAGATTCGCATGGATGAACATTCTTCCGATATCAATCAGGATATCATCAAACATCTGACCAAGGCGGATGATGTGTTCTATGGAGATGTGCGTCCATTCTGTCAGAAATATCTGGATTGCTTCTATACCAAGGTATATGACAAGGGCACATTCATTGAATACAAGTCCTGTATATCATCAAGGACTACGAATGCTCGTCCGGATGTTGGCAATCGTAAGCTTACTGACGCCCACTATGCCTTGTACAAGATTAAAGAAATCCTGGATGAAGACAGAGGCATCAAGGAGATAGACAATATGGTGCATACTGGAGTCATCAGCAAGCGAAACATCAAGTCCCTGAAAAAAGTGGCTGATGTGGAACACATAGACATCACTCATGTCAAATTCCCGGATGATAGTGAGTAATCCTATTTTTTATATAAACAGACATGCCTCCATTCAATAACATCCCATGCAATCATCTGACTCCACGCATGCTTATAGATTTGGCCAACTACGAATGGGCCCTTCCAGTACTTGAGAGAAACGTTGATAGACTGCCCATTCGGGCATGGCGTATCTTGGAGAGCAGACCATGGGCTGTCTCATTTCTAATGAAGCACTGTCCTACTTAAACTCCTTGGCTACATCTCCGATGGTACCGACCGCAGCCTTGCCCATGTTTATCAGTCCTCTGAAGAATCCAGTTGCCTTCTGCTGCATGGCATTAGTATCTACATTGCTCACGTAGTTAACCATGGATGCGGCATCATACCCTCCGTTTATTTTTTCCGCCTGATGTTTTTCATTCCAGTACGCCAGCATCAGTGTGCATGTCATGATGACTATTGGTAGTGTGTATTGTTCGAATAGTAGGATGACTGCAAGTAAGATACATACTGCTACTATGAATGAACCTATAAATCTGAGCTCCCACCGATGCAGCCCACACATGCTTATATACATGGCTGCACAAAAAAATATCCAACCATCTAACTGAAGTGCTTGGTGTAGATATCATCGAATGCCTTCATGCGATCGGGATTCTTGCGGATGTACTCAGTGTATATGATGTTGGCTATGCGGTTCTGCTGAACCGCTCCTGATTTGGTCTTGACCTTGTCGCTATCACATACTGTATCCAGTTCTTCCTGAGTATACAGAAGTCCAACATACTTGGCTTGGTCCTCATTGAAGATGGTCTTGAAGTATATCGGCCTTGTAGGTTTGGCCGTCTTGGTAGTAGCTACCTGCTGGGCTGATGCCTGAGCGTTGTTATCAAGGTTCTTGAGCAGGTCTAACTTCTTAGATAGAGCCCTGTAGGCCGTCTCGTTGGCAGACTCATTCACCTCGGACAGATGGTCTATCTTGTCGCTAAGAGCAGCCACATCCTCGGCAAGCTTCTCAAGCATGGCAATAATCTTGTTGTTGGTAGCACTCATGGTTGTATATTTATTCATGACATCTGTCAATTTTGGATGGTTTATAAAATCCGATGCTTATCCTTATAATTCCTCACCGCATCGATTATCTTGTACATGGTTGTCCTTGCTTCCTCTCTATCCCCATCTGAATTATTAATATCATCGGCTTGTTCCTTATAGTCCGCAATCTCTCCTTCAGCAGCTTTCCCTGGTCCATATTTTTTATCATTCTCTCTCTTATCCTGTCGCTCTTTCTCTTGCGCATCAGCTATGAACTTATCAAAGGCCTCCTTATTCTTTCTTTCACGCTCAGCAAACTCATTACTAATCTTAGCCGCATCTTTCTTGGTCCATCCTGGTATCACACTGGATATGCCATCATTCTCATACACTCCAGTCTCTTGTTCCCATGCTGTATCTGTAATTTCTTTAAGCTCTTGTTTGGATATCCCATATATATTGTCAGATAGGAAGCCATCATAGTTCTGTTGGATATTGGCAAGTCGTCTTCGTTCATTCTCATCCCTTACAGCAATCTCTTGAAGCTCTTGTTCAGATATCTCATAATCATTCTCATTCCTTACATCAATCTCATAATCATTCTTATGTTTGATATTCGTAGGTTGTCTTTGCTCATTCTCTCGTTTAAGTACCAAGTATGAGATGGCCATAGGGATATATTTCATACCCTGATGTATAGCCAGGATGGCCGTTGGTATGGCGAGTATAAGCCCCACATACGCAGCAGTCTTGAACCTGTCCTTGGGTAGAGTAGTTCCTATGATGATGTAGTATATTGTGGTGAGTATCAGTAGCCCAACAGCCAGCTTCCATATATTGTTGACATTCCAATACATGATGGATAACCTATATTGGTCTATACATATTAATGATGCCATGCACCCACTTCAAATCCTATGATAACTATAGAAAAAAATAATAATCATCTATCCGAGATGAGACTTGGCGGTATTTACTATGACTGAGTATATCTTGGTCAATGCTTGCTTGTTGGCATTCATGAACGCAATCAACGATTTGATGTTAGTATTGAGAGCTGGGATGATGGAGCTTGGGGTATCTGCCTTGGCGGCCACTATATTTATTTTCTTGGGGTGTATATCCAGTTTGGGCATCTTGAAGCCCACATCTATGTATTGGTCATCCAGTGTTCCTGCCTCATATACAGAGTACAGAATGCCATCCAAGTTGAGTAGCTCCGCCATTAGTTTCATATCCTTGGACTGCAGCAGCATACGCACATACCTGTCTATCATCCATATGTTGTAGTTGGTCTGGAACATGTTATCTCCGCTCAGTATATCCACATGAGCATGCTGGAACAGCACCCGTAGCTGTCTAAGGTACAGCTGTGTGTCTTTCTTGTCTATGCTTTCCAGTGTATCTGCAATCATTTCAAAGTTGGCCAGCTCGGTAGATACTGTGTCATTGAATGCTCTGGTATAGGTCCTTCCTCCTGACATGGAGAATGATATGTGTACAGCATTATCTCGCTTGCTCAACCCTCCTTTGATGGTCATGGTCTATATTAGTATATCTAATTTGATGTAAGACTAAACGTGGCGGTATGGATACGCTGGGTATCATCCGGATTGACCGAGGTGATTGCCTTGAGCGGGAATGCCGCATTATCAGCCTCAGCAGACTTGCCATCGGTCTTCCTGTATGATGGACGGCCGAAGATGCCCACCCATGGATTGACATCGAGGTCATCATCACGCACGGATGGGACACCTCCACCACTATCGAACGATGAGCGTTCCTTGGCAAACTTACGGTGGTTCATCGCAACCTCCTTCTCGAGGGCCATGTCTTGGAGAGCCTGGTCATAGTTGTTGTCTTGGATAAGAGCGCTAATCTTGTCGGAGCTCACATCCTGGGCCATGCTGTTGCTGAACCCTTCAACCATACCGGTGCACTGAGCGAAGATACGCTGAATGGCGTTGTGCTTGTTCACAACCTCCACAACCTTCTGCTTGAAGTCATCCACCGTATTCAAGAAGAATGCCATGGAACCAACGACTGCCGAGGAGTCCGAGCTTCCATCCAAAATATCGGCCAATCGAAGACTGTACGGGCTATCAACAACCACTCCACTCCGCACGAATGGAAGGAACGAGTCGTCCAAAATCTGCTTGATATCCACCACATAGGCCTGAACCTTGTGCATCTGCACATCGAAGTCCTTGACCTTGGATTGGTCTGCGGTGTTGATGTCCTGCAGGCGACGCATAGCCACGATAGAGCCAGCTTGGATAACGAGAGTCGAGAATGCCAACGCCTGAATGGTCGCGATCGCGTCCAATGCCCGCATACGGTTGTTGATGTCCATGACTGCCTTGGTTATCTTACCTTCGGCTGAGGCCATGGCTGCAAACTTCTGGGCGGCAATGTTGGCGGCCGATACATTGACAATACACGTCTTCTGTTCTTCCTTGACAGCAGCAAGCTCTGCAAACACCGAATCTATCTTCTCATTAGTGGAGAGAGTCTCAACCTCTTCCTTAATGCTAAGGTCCATCATTTGCTGCATGTCCCGCAGCTTGCCGAGAATGCCATCGACTTGGCGAGCATGGTGCTTAATCTCTGCACGTGGGTCATCATTGGCAATGAATGGACAATCTGGGCCACAGCCCTGGGTACCGCGGCATCGGTAGTGTTGGCCCACCTTCACAATGGACACATCCACTTCTTTACCCCGGAGCTCAGAGGTAATGTATATCAGATATATCAGGAATCCAGTAGCCACTATGAGGGCGGTCCACACCAGAATTCGACACCAGTGTTGCGCGATGAAGGAGCCAACCTTATGCCCGTGGTGGAAGCTGCTCATGACATGAGCATGTGCATCAACTGGCTTTGGTTGTTCGCTCGGTTTGATGGCAAGATTGATATCTTCGACAGGCTGGGCATTGGTTTCCATCGTGATTGATAGTTAGCTATATTAGGCAAGACTAAACTATGGTGGGCTACAAAAAAATGCATAATTAATTACAGACTGGGGATGACCAGGCGGTAATAGGGGTCCTCCATGATGTTATCGCTTAACCGTATTATCCTGACCACATTCCCCACTCGTGCACCAAGCCACACCATCTGCGGGTCGTGCTCAAATATCTTGGGGAGGTTCTCCTTATTCATCATGGCCTGCTTGTCCAGCATATCCACATCCTCGTCTGTGAGAATGGAGTACTTGGGAGCCTGGTTGTACTCCGGAATGATGCAGTTGAACAGTGGGTATGTGAATGATTTGAAGGACCTATAAGCCTTTGGGGTATCCAACTCCCACAACTTCAGCCCGCCCATCACACCAGCAGATACCTTCACTTTGGTGATGGTCATCACCTCCGCGAATGGGTAGTCTATCTTGTCCACGAACTTCTTCATGTTGGCCCGCTTGTTCTCACACTCCGTTCCTGGATATATCAATAACAGCACCAGAACCCTGGCATCCTTGTTGTCCTTGGGTACCGATGGCAGTATCACATACTTGTTCAGCTGGATGCTCTTGATGAACTCATCCTGCTTCATGACTGGAACAAGTGAGCTCAGCTTGCGGTAATCATAGAACGCATGTATGTTGCGGTAGATGTTGTAGAGCTGCTGATTGGTGTTGTTCATCATTGCTATTTTTATCAGACGATGGATTATACTATACTATATATAACTTCAATTTTAAACGATGGACCGACGTATGAAGATGGCTGTGATAGCGATTGTGGTAATGGTGATAATCATCATTGTACTGGTAGTGGTACTCAAACACCACTCCAAGGAGGGGCTTACCAATCCCAACAATGACGAGTACAAGAAGGAGTTGGCTCTATTCAAGTCCCTTTCCCCGGATAAACAGATTGAATATCTGAACATGAGCAAGGAGGACAAGATGGCTGTATACTGGCGGGGCGGTGGCTTGCATTAAATAATTTTATTTAATGGATGAACTATGTTCATCCAAATATATAGGATATCTTAGATCTCACACACAACCATGAGTTTCGAATCATTCGGCAATCCTACTGGCGCTGGTATGTTCACCCACAAGGAGATTACGGAGGACTTCTCCTCCCCGGCACTCTCCGCATTCACTGATAAGCATATGCAGTATGCCGTTTATAAGGCTGCTCACACCTTCAAGCTGTTCCTCCGTGTGGTTCTGCTCGTGGCCCTCGTGTACCTCGTTTGGGTGGTTGCTACCTACATCGCCGATCGCGCGTTCGGCATCAAAATTGTCAACATGGTCAAGGGCAAGAAGGAAGGCCTCCAATACCTCGGCGCCAGCTATGATAGTGCCTTGGAAACGACTGAAGTCCCCAGCAAGACCTTGCAGGATGCTAAGTTTGCTGCCCTCCAAACCGCACAAACCAAAATGGAAGAGGCTGCTGCTGGCACTACCACCGCTGCGCCTGTTGCCCCTAAGTCTCCGTTCACGGTTGAGCGTCTTGGCAACAAGGAACTCGACCCCGAGAAGCAGTACATGCAGAAGGTGGCTGCTGGCAAGTAAGTCAATCAATGGCATGCATACCAACCACTCTCTTTTTTAAATCCGCAGACAATCCTAACTATGTGCCAACCAAATATACATCATGGAATCTGCGACATGGGCCATAGTTGCCATTGCCATCGTTGTGCTCCTCTTCGTGCTGTTCAAGTCTTGGAACACCAAGAAAACAGTAAGGAATGAAGACCGCGACGATGAGTCGGACTGCTCTTCCGAGTCGGATGATGAGGATATATCAAACTATGACTTGCAAGGAGAGGTGCGGTCATTCATGAACAGGCAGAAGCAATACATAGAGCAGTCTGGTCAAAATTGAAGCAGTTCATAACATATATATAGAACCATGAGCTCTGAACTAATCTACACCGATGGCTCCTGCAATGGCAACGGCAAGTCTTCCTCAAGTGGAGGCTTTGGGGTATTCATCAAGAAATCCAAGCTGTTCAATGCTCCTGTGCGTATCAATAGGAAGGGAGAACATACGCGGGTGATGGGTAAGATGACCTACGTTACGAACATTCGGATGGAGGGTCTGGCCATCGTATCAACATTGGCCCTCTATGCCAAACATATATCTACAGGAGAAGGAACCTACCCAGTTGATATTCTCAACAGCTTTGACCCATATGACCCAGAGGTAGAACTGCCTGACGAAAAAAAGGTGGACTGCAAGAGTATCAGCATCGTATCGGATTCACAGTTCTGGATTAACGTCATCACATCATGGATGCCAACCTGGATTAGGAAGGGTATCCTCTTGGAGAAGAAGAACCCAGATATCCTGCTGATGCTCCAGCGCTATGTCAAGTGGTACAAGGATAACGATGTCAAGATAGACTTCATCTTCGTGCGCTCACATCAGAAGGGACAGCGGTCATTCCATGCCGACGATAATGATGTTGTAGATATCCTCGCCAAGGATGCAGCATCTAACAGCTCATCAAAGTATGAGGCTCACAACTGAATGTAGGATAGATACTTGGCCTGGATGATGGAGGCCACTGTCTCATTTTTTTCAGCGAAGTAGACGATGGTATCATTATAGATATCGTAATGCTTGTCCACAATGATGATGGTATCGATTACTTGACATATATGTTTCTCGTTCTGTGTGTCTATGGCTCTCTGTAGTTTCTTCCTGTAGGCCCATATACAGTGCTTGGTGATGCGGTGATACTGGATGATGCCCTTGGTATACCAGTGGGTCTTCATGGGAGGTATCAGCAGTGTCTTGAATATCTTCACGTTCTGTTCCAGCAAGAGGAACTTATGCTGGCGTATGATGTTGCCCCTGTATAGCATCAGCTTGGTGAAGATGTTCTCAAATACTACAGAGTACTCCTTCAGCTGGGAACAGTAGCCAAGAAACATAACGGCCCTCTTATACACATCTATGGCATCGTTCATGGCTCGTATCTGACGACTCTTAACCATGGCATCATCCAACAATGTATCTCCTATGTCCGACAAGTTGCTCATGATTGTTATACATAGTGGATGGTTATTAAAATCAGAGAGTAATCATATGATTATCAAACTCAAGTAGGCCGACGGAATTCCGTCGGCCTCAGTAAAATATAGCTGTTTGAAATTGATAATACATATGATTGTCAAACTTAAGTAGGCGGATGGAATTCCACCCGCCTCAGTAAAATATCTATCCTGCAGAGTTGCAGGATAGATTTAAAATTGATAATACATATGATTGCCAAACTCAAGTAGGCCGCAGGAATTCCTGCGGCCTCAACAAATTTATATCCTCCAAGCTGGGAGTATTATAGTTAAATCACTGATATACATATGATTATCACACTTAAGTAGGCCACGAGAATTCCCGCGGCCTCAGTAAAAAAGGTATATAGAATTCCATATATTACCAAGGGTAAGCATGCCGCCCAATATCGGGCGGCCTCATCAAAACCAGCAAAACATTGGGTTCAAAATCATTCTATCACTGAGCTCATCGAGAAATATAAGAAGCATATGAATGATGAGCCTAATAGGCCTCTATAATGCCTTATTTTTGATTGAACTCAAAATTGAAGAGCTATCATGAATAAATATACAACCATAACCAAACATGAAGATTATTGCTCCCACTGACTATGTTCTTAGTCTCATCGAGACTCTAACCAAGAAGACTCTCGATGAGTTCTTTAAGGAAGTTCATGACAAGTTCTATCCAGAGATAGATATCTCATTCATGAACCACTTCTTAGAATTGACGAATCATAGGAATGAATTCATTGTCGAGCATTCAAAGCTATATGACTATGGAATAATGGTTTCTAAGCAATCCAGTGATGTTAAGAAGAAGTTAATTGCTAATGGACTTGAGAAGGATAAGGATTATGAGCTCAGAGACGTCTCTGAGCTCAGATTACAAGGAGGCATTGCATATAAAAAGATATACATCTTAACTCCAAGAGCATTCAAGATATGTCTTATGCGAGCTCAGCGTAGACCTAATCAAGAAGCAGATCCAGTCAAATATTGTGATTACTTCATCTTGCTTGAGGAGATGTATGAGTTATTCACTGCATATGAAAGGGGTTATAATGAGAAGTTGCATTCAATAAAAGATGGCAAGTTGGACAAGATAACTCAGCAGCTTACTATTGCAAATAATAAGATAGATGCACTCATGGTGTATGCCGAGGATATGAACGAGAGGATGGATATCTTCTTCGACTTCATGATTGGGTTTGCGAGGATGACCATCCCCATGTGGAATGGGGCCAGTGTCTTCAAGACTCAGCTGGATAATCTTACCCAATCCAATACCATCATCAAGGCACTCAACTTGCTCAAGGTTATGTTCGTAGTTGCATTCTATACTCCAACGCAGGAACCATACAATGTGTTTGCGTACAAGGATAACATCTACACTGCCAGAACCAATCTTAGATTGTACTTCTGTTGCTGCAACTTTGGAGGAGTTGCCAAACGTGTGGCCGAACTCAACAAGAGACACAGTTATGATATGTATATGCTGGAACCAATAGTGATTGGGTTGATGTCATCGGAAATCAACACAGAACGAGAGGTTCTGAAGAAGATGCATATCTTCCCAAAGAAGGCGAGTACTGAGTACAATAGCAACACCAAGTCATTCGATATTGATATCCATCAGCAGACATACAGCGGTATCAATAATGTATATGCCAGAATAATGGTAAATGCTATCAATGAGACATTCCAAGAATACCAAATGCGTATGATTGATGCATCTGATGATGTTAATCAGGACATCATCGAACATTTGACCAACGCCGATGATGCATTCTATACTGATATTCGTCCATACTGTCAGACGTACCTTGATTGCTACTACAGAGCAGCATTTGATGATGACGACGAATTCATTGAGTACGTGTACTGCAAGTCATCGACAACTATGGTTGCTCGTCCAGATTATGGTAATCGCAAGCTCACAGACCTGCACTATTCCCTGTTCAAGATTAAAGATATCTTGGATGAAGACCGTGGCACTCGTGAGATTGACAACATGGTTCGTACTGGTATCATCAGCAAGAAGAACATCAAGTCATTGAAGAAGGTGGCTGAGATAGAGAAGATAGATATCTCAAACGTGCAGTTCCCAGACAACCTTGAGGACGACCTGTAAGCCCTATTTTTGTGTCTATCTTAAAATTGACACCAGTTATTATATTATATAGCCACCCGCTATAGATATCAAACATGGCCACCATCAACCAACACGTTAGCGAGATCACCGACCTGACCAATCCAGGAGACTTGACTCAGATTACCACGTCTGGAGATATCGTGCTTTCCACGATGACTCTGGATGGACTAATCACTAATGTGAAGTTTGATAAACGAACGGCCATCGATTCATTGAGGCTCACCAATCGTGTGGTGGAGATTGGGTGCAACTTCGGCTACATGATACTGGAGGAGTACAAGTCCATGCCCTGCTACAAGGACCGTATGTCCAAGAAGAAGCGTCGTGTGGAGCAACGCTCTGGACGTAAGCAGGGATTGGGCACTCACTTCAACTCCCAGATAACCTTCACGATTGTCTCGGAGAAGGATGAAACCAACTCGTATCAAGTGAAGTTATTCACCAACGGGCGGGTTCAGATTCCTGGCATCGGCAAGCTTTCCAAGAGCAATGATGAGTTGCTTGAGGATATACTCAGTATCATGTGCTCATACATCGCTGACTATCCGGATACCTTGTTGCTGAACAAGAAGAATCCTGTGGATGTCCAGTACTTGACCCCAATCCTGCAGAACTACAAATCCAAGACTCTGCTTACCAACGATTGCTCCCTGGACCCACCCAAGATTGAGGTAGTTGGTGAGAAGCGATTCCAGATACTGCCCAATCTCGACTTGTTCGAACTGGAGAAGGCCATCCGAGCATACAAGGCGTACAATAGAACACCATACCCGATTGCCAGTATCTCGTTCAACCCCGAGAGATACTCTGGGTTGTTGGTCAAGTTCAGTACTCCTCAATGCATTGAGAAAAAATATGCGGCCAACAAGTTCATCGAGATGATTAAGCTGGTGTATCACAAGTTCGTGAGCAACAAGGCTCGTCCACCCAATCCCATGATGCATTACAGCGAGTTCTCTCCGGAGTTCTGCTCGTGCGATGGGGAGTGTGTGGAAGACTGCTACCGTACCCGCAAGATGATGCGAGTGGTGAGACAGCTACAGACCTACTGGTATCTGAACAACAAGTCATCCAAACGATTTAAGGCCAAGCTCACCACCGTCAAGTTATTCAGGAGTGGTAGCATCAATCTGGACCACGTGAATAATCATGAGCAGGCTGTCAATATCCGGGCATTCATTGTGAAGATGATAACGGACAACTGGGATGGAGTGGTCTACTATGAGGAGTAAATCTATATGATATAATATAAGATGGGCAATTTGCTATGTTGTTGTCCGCAGTCTGACCAAGACAAAAAAGTTATAACCTCGAGGGCATACACTCAATTGTATTGGCTCTATCAGGATGCTATGGATAGCAATAAGTTGCTTGCTCGGTCTAACCGAGAGCTGAAGCGTAAGCTCTTGCTGGAGAGCAAGAGGAATGACCAGCTCAGCAAGATTGTAGATGATTTGTATGGCGATAAGGCTGCGTGAGTCATTGTATTTTTTATGAACCATATAATATATAGCAATGCGGGACTACCTTGGGTACGAGTTGGTCAAGATATCGAAGGACGTGAAGGAGGACAAGCTGCGGAAGGCTGTGCGAACTGGCAGGATGACATTGAAGGCCGAGGATTTGAAAGGGACGCAACCTGTGTTGGTTCATCCAATGTACGCCAAGGCTATCAAGGCCAAGCAGGCCAAGGGCAAGGGTGGCTTAGTCATGCTCATCTCTGCTCCTGATGTGCTGCTCGATATGAAGTTCCACAAAGACAAGTCTATCTGGAAGTGGATGGACGACATGAAGAAGAAGAAGGCGTACAACTGGGTATGGGCTGAGGATGAGGAATAAATTAGAATATCAGAGAACATACAACAACCGCAAGCACCATGATAAGCGATGCGATGAACGTTCCCTTCATTGTAGGGGTACAGTCTTCGTTGGTAGCTCCACTGAACTGCTTGAGGAAGTACTCGGCGAACATCTCGGTATGCACGAATATGAAGACTATCCAGAGGATGAACACCTCTCGTATGTCTATGTGATGCCCCATGTTCACCAACATCCCTCCAAGGTCATCCTTGTTGGTCTTGGACGCCTTGCGGTGGGATCTCTTTTTTTCTTGGTCGGCCATTAGTTAGCTATGTGTCTGATGTAAATGATTTCACCTATATGAGGGCGGATATCTTCCACGGTAGATAATGTATGCTGCATGTTTATAATGAAATCCCGGCGGAATGGATTGCTGAGATCGGCAGCCATGAACTCCAGAATGTCTCTCTTGATATTCTTGTATATACATATCTTGTCCTTGTTGTAGAACAGCTCTCTCTGGTCCAGTATAGACTTGGTGGTTAGGAACGTAGGGAATTTGGTTATCTCTGTGGATATGTCGGCCATGATGGATGTTATCATGGCGAGTATCTCTTGCTTACTCCATCTGTGTAAGTTGAGAAGGTCAGCTCCATTGAATATATCGGACTCCTCCACTCTGGATATGGCAGCCTTCTGGGATTTGTCCAATGTATTGATATCATCGAACAGAGGATACAGCAGCTCTCTCACTATAGACTTATCATAATGAGGCATCTTCTGCTCAACCTCTGTAATCATGGTATCTATGCGTGGCTGGTTGATTGGTATCTTGTCATTTGCCTTCACGAACTTCAGGACATACTCTCGGAGGTCCTTCGATGGTAGCTTCCTCCATGCATCCATGACATCTATTGCAGCCAGCTTGTATATGTGTAGCATATATGCTCCTTCACCAAATGCCGCTCGTATACTGTCTGTGCATGGTGGATTGTAGTTGATATGCAGTGGATGTTGCAACCATTCTATTGTCCTGTCCTCCATATCCTTGGTTGGTTTGGCTGGACTGAAGAATAGCATCTCCGATGCTATGGCAGTAGTATCATCTATCACATCTATGATGATACCAACCACAGACCCATCTATCTTGATATATCTGTTGAGTCTCAGATTGAATGCATCATCTCCAGTGGATTTGTTGTATGCCTTGACGAATAGAAGGGCATCACTAAGCATCGCCGTTGGCTTGACATCTATGTTTCTGGGTATCAGAGTAGGAACTATGGTGGAGATGGTGGCAATCATCTTCTTCGAGCCAATGCCTATGACTGCCAGCTTCTGGTCCTGTATCACATCAAGTAATTTATATTGCCGGCTGGTACTTGAGAATGCCTCTATATTGCGGGATGTGAACTGCTTGGCAAGGATTCTCTCCTTTTTTGAAAACACAGCGTTCCGTATCTTCTGTAGGGCTGGGGATATATCTATGTATTCTATCCGTAGCTGGGAGCGTGCTGTTATCTTGTATGCAGTGGTGGTTATTGGCAGATACATGGCCTTGGTGTTCTGATTGAGCAGAGACCATTCTATGTTGAGCCTCTTGAGCAGGATGATGATAGGTCGCGATACATCTATATCTTCGAAGTTGTGTATCTGGAGGTCTGCCTGTCTATCATCAGATACCACCAGTACATTCATCTTCATTGCATTGGCAAGGAAGATAATTATATCGTTCCACTCCATATCGCTGATGTGCATGCCGCTCATTGGTATCACCGAATGCTTGATATACTTGTCTTCCATAGCATGTATGAGGTCTGTTGGTGTTGGGAATTCTCTGTGTATGACTGGATACCTCATTATGGTAAGTGGTAGCTGGGGATTCTTTATAAATTCTATCAGATTCATAATAAAGGCCCTGGTAGTGTTGAACATGGGATATCCATCTCCTCTATCTATAGCAGCCAGTATATTTGGAGCTTGTAAGTATGACTTCACATCTTCGTTGGCTCCGGCCAAGTCAACCACATGAGTAAGCATGATAGTTCCGTTCGCTACGAGTTGAGTTCCTCCAAACATATGTATGAGGTAGTCTGGCAATTGTATCCGTCTGTTCATAATCTTGCTATTGGGAATGCTCTTGATAGGATAATCTATCTTGTATGAGCTCTGTCTCATATTTCCAGGAGATTCATTCAGTGCACATAGTGCTCGCGTCTCATCAACATTTGTCTGAGGGGTCTTTCTACAACACGGCAGACAGAACCCACGCTCATGCTTGCCCTGTATGAACCCAAGCTCTGGAGCATCCTTGTCTGGACATGAGTAGTATTCCGGTCTATCGAATGTAAAGTTATGGTACTCTACTGCATTCTTGGCATCCTTGGTTGTTATTGTTGGTTGGAACTTCTTCTGACATATCCTACTGTAGTTATTGACAGACTGCATGTTGTATAGGACTGGGTCCACCAATGCAAGCTCCATGCTGTTTCCAGACTTCATACGTATGGTATCTCCAGCTCTTACAATAACCCTGCCAATGATATCAACATACAGGTTGGTCTCATCCATGTCTAAGTCCACCAGTTCCATCATAGCCAT
>JACCEA011022176.1_pt1 | contig 16254 bp, 16 predicted proteins | sample 7449851 | NCBI WGS metagenome assembly JACCEA01 (sample SAMN15323453, study PRJNA562643) | freshwater metagenome | isolation source: river surface water | place: USA:Blue River Watershed | collected 2017-08-18 | reverse complement strand
GATTTTTGATATTTGCGAATTTCGCGCAAGGCGACTGTGCCAGGTCTGTATCTGTGTGGCTTCTTAATACCCCCAGTTGATGGAGCAGATTTTCGGGCTGCTTTCGTTGCCAATTGTTTGCGAGGTGCTTTTCCTCCGGTGGACTTACGTGCGGTTTGCTTGGTACGCGCCATTTTACAAAACACTTTAATATATATATGATTAGAAATATTGTAGAAAGATAAAGAAACCTTTGCGTTGTACAGAGTCTGGGAAACGAGCAACAAGCAGCAGATTAAAATTATTACTTCTATTAATTAATTAATTGTCCCGCCGTTGCTGTTTTTTTTTTTTTTGCTGTTGCGAGTGAGCGCTACAACAGTGTGCATTTCAAATTTAACCATTAAAATAATCGCTACTTTTCAGGTTAAAAGGATTTGTATAAAACTGGTGTAATGATGGTACTAAATTTATCTAAAAGTTAATTAAAAGAAAGCAGAAAAAAACTGGCTGGTACAATAAATATTCCATATTGCACATACTATCTATCTGGTGTCCGAAAGCTGATCCCAGATCGTTGAAGATCACAGCGTCTCTGTTGTACTTCAAAATGCCTCTCAATCGTATCATGATATTTTTGGCCACTGTGGGTCTCGCTATGGGTGCTTACACAGACATTCCTTGCCAATGGAAAAGCCTTACAGGATCATCATTCAGTAAATTTTTGTTGTTGCTAGGTTACCCGAATTCACAATATGTTGACAGATCTTCAACCACTTATGCTCTTTGAGACCACACAAAATCCTATCTGCTATGGAATCAAAGATGGTGATATTCCATGTACCCCAGAACACGAACGAGTTTTTTCTTATGCTTGGAATTTTTGTGGCGATGTAACAACAGCATGTTTCCCATCCGCTGTTTGCAAATCAAGTCAGATGGGCGCTGTGATTCAATATTATCATCGAGATTCAGATGGATACGAGGAATGTAATGTAATTGGCCACTACGATCCAGCTCGCGATGACACATATTACAAATTATTGGATGATCACGATCCAAGTAAAGGAGTTTCATTAACTTATGTTTTTGGCGATAAATGCCCATCTGGAAAATTGCGTTCTGCAACATTAGATGTGGTATGTGCCAATACAAAGTACGAAGTAGACTCAGCGTTGGAGCCAATGCAATGTGATTATCACATGGTCATGAGAAGTTACTATGGCTGTCCATTGGTAAGTTGCAACAAAGTTTTACGAGTTGCTAATGTATATCTCCCTTTGCATCAAAGTTTAACGAATTACACCTTCTTTTTTTCTCTTCAATAAAATAGGAATGTCCCTTAACTTCCAATGGTCTTTGCAACTCTCATGGTCACTGTGCGTATGATCCAGCTGTGAAACAACCAAGATGCTATTGTAATGCAGGCTATGGGGGTGATTCCTGCACGCCATCCTCCAGCGGTAATAGCGGTTCAAGTGGTGGTTTATCTGTGCAAATTGGTTTAATGTCTACTTTATTGGTGATAGCGTTAGTCTTAATTGGAGTGATGGGCTACATGTCATATCGCATAAATAACTTTAGAAAGGAGCAGCAGTATGCAGCATTAAATCAAGGAACTGAAATGGTGGATAGGCCATTTTAAGGGCCCTAATAGGAATCCGTTAACATTTAAAACATCGAAGTTATATAGATACTTCTATCAAGAAATTTTACTCACATAGAGCAAATTTTCGAAACAGGGACATCCGCTATATCCAAAATTGGAATTCCAATTGAATCAGATTTAACGCAGTGTCAAAGGCTCCGCAATTATTTTTTTATTATTTATTATATTAAATCTCCCTCGTGATACATTCGTGTGTTTCCACAAAATTAAGACATAGGAATCGGGAATCGTATAAATATTAACAATTAAATTGTCCGACGCGACGCTCAAAAATTCGGGCGGCCGCCCATATCCGCCAGTCTTTATTAATAAGAATCATAATAAATTTCGCCAGGGTAAAATTTACCTGGAACCTACATACTTTACTACATATCCTGCTGTGAATTCTCAAATTAATTTTAATTCTTTCATATTCTGGGCTCCAAATAAAGAAATGGCACATGGTCATGGAGAATTTGAAGATAAACATGCCGGATATGGTTGGTTGTTATTCTGTGTCATTGGTATGGTATCTTCATTGACAATGTATGGCATTGTTCTCGAGTATGTCACATCTGGTGGCAGAAAACTCCACGAGCTATCATTCGTGTTTGTTACAACTTCCATCTACTCTATCACTGCTTATGTTGCTAGATCGGTGTTTGGAGAAAAACCTACCCAAATATCGAAATATCAAATGTTGACGTTATCTTTGACTTCAATTGCATCCACATTTACATCAGTCAGGTCTCTCAGATATGTCATTTATCCTGTTCAGGTCTTATTTAAATCATGCAAACCTGTGCCAGTAATGATATTTGGAATTATTCTTGGAAAGAAATATCCGTTGCGGAAGTATGTCAATGTCATTGTTATTACCACTGGAGTGGCTTTATTCATGGGTGGCGGCAGCTCTTCTACTGCAGGTGGGGCTACTGGTGGTTCGACCATGATGATGGGTGCGTTAATGCTCTCTGTGTCGCTTTGTTTTGACGGTGCTACTGGTGCATATGAAGATAAACTTATGGCAAAGGATCATGTTGAACCTTTCGATCTTATGTATAATATTCAACTTGGCAAGGCAGTCATTTCATTTTGCTGTCTGGTTGCATCCAATGGACTCAACGATTTTGTTTCAACTTTAACTGACGGTGGAATGTCATTGGTTGTTCTCGGGTTAACAGGTGCACTTGGCCAAGTAAGTTTTCCTATTCCGATTTTCACAAACGCTATAATTATTTTTCCCAGGTATTTGTTTTCATCACAATTTCGAAGTTTGGCGCTCTAAACTGTGCACTTATCGGACTTGCTCGAAAAATGTTGTCTTTGTTGCTCTCTTTCATTTTGTATGGTCATACCTTGAATGCTTTTCAAACAGTAGGGCTGGCTTTATCATTAGCTGCAATGATTGCCAATTTCTACGAAAAAGGAGGAGGGAAGCACAAAGGAACTGATTCTAAAGATAAAAAAGAGGCCCTTCCTCAAGAAAAGCAACGTCTGTTAGGATCAGAACAAGAAAATGGGGAGGACATTGTGGATGCTGAGGCTTTAGAGTTAGTGAAACCGATCGAGAGACCCTCGGAAGTCGATGGTGTCAAGCGCCCTGAACCCTATTCCGATAATTCCCGGTCAAAAAATGAAACTTTAGTATAATAGGAATTTTGAGCTGGTATTGTTTATTTTTGCAATCAAAACTCAGCGATGGTAGAAATTTTGTGTGCAGAGTGAATTGTTTGGAGTGTACAAGATCATTATGCTATAATTGATCAATGAACTTTAACAAGCATTAAGGTTTGCTTTTCAAAATTTAATAATTAATCTCCCACTCACTATGATTATGGGGAACTTTGAGTCGCCATAAAACGGAAACCATACAAATTGCCCATTATATATCGCTCACTTCGTAGAAGTTTAAATCACAGGATAGTATACATCATGCTCTCCAGCCAACTAACAAATAACATATTTATATTCCTCCCATCAAAATGTTGTTGATGGGGATGTGAACAATTTTGACAAAAAATCCAATGAATCCCATTATTAAGAACCCAATTCCAGTAGCTCGAGCTATTCTTGCAAACTCTAGAATCAAATGAATCCACAGAAAAGAAGATATCATCATCAACGTTCGTCGGTTTATCCATCAATGAAAATACCTTTGTGATCTGGCTTTGTACACTTCTTCACAAGATACGCAGAATCCTTGTAAAACTTAACCAGTGGTTCAACCACCCATTCGTTAACTTCAGACATTTTCGTTGAGAAAGACACAAAAGGAAAGAGCTATTACTTTTGCAGACTGACTTGCACAATACTGTTTTATATCTCATACAATACTGCAACCTGGAACCCCAACGCCATTGCTAGCAATTACAAAAGCAATGGCGCGCGTCTTTTGTAACCTGCTTCCTAGATTTCTAGATGCATAAAATCATGATTACAATGAACATCAGAAAACGACGGTTACGATTATTATTAATGTGACAACTCCACCTCTACAACGCCTCTTTAGTATGGTAATTAATAAAACGATGACCCGGCGGGACCAACCACAAACTACAACTACAATTCTATTTTTGTATTTGTTATACGGAATTGTTATTATCAGTGGTGGGCCTCTATTTGCAGTGTACCATCGTTGTGCTTCCTGTTGCTTCCTTGAGGCGAAAACTACAAGTGCAAGCGCTGTTTTGGTCCGTCCGATCGGATTACATTTCCGTTGCAGTGAAATTCATTGTCATAATATTTTATGCAATTCTGTTGATATTTTAAGTTTTCATATCTTATCCGTTTGATCTTTTTGCACTTTCTTCGAAAAAGATAATTAACCATGTTCAGAATTGCTACTCGATCCCTCACACGCTGTGTTGTGATGGGAAAACCATCTACACATCTCACCCTTGCTCCTACTGTTAGTATTCAACCTGTCAAATCTTCGATGCTTGTTGCTAAAGCCCTTTCATCTCATATTCCTGCTTCGGGAAAGACTGACAAAGAACAAGGTGTTACTTTAGAGAAGAAAGACATGCTGGAGTCTAGCAAAGGCCAAATTATATTGAATGGGATCAAAGTTGTAGGAGTAACAGTAAAAGGTTGGGTTATGAATCCTCGACAGACTTGGCAGAGCATTAAGGACGAAGCTCACCACTATTGGGTTGGAAGCAAGTTGTTGTGGTCGGAGATCAAGGTTACAAAGCAAATCCTTCAACGTGTTGTACAAGGTCATGAACTGACAAGAAGAGAACGGAATCAATTAGTTCGGACATCTACTGATCTATTTCGTTTGATTCCTTTCGCCATTATTGTTGTTATTCCTTTCATGGAATTGCTGTTACCGGTGTTGCTAAAAGTATTTCCCAATATGTTGCCTTCTACATTTGAAGTAAGTGGCGTAATGTCTTCGCGCTTTATTGATACGTATTCATCACTTTTTACAGGACAAAGCCAAACAACAAGCTGATATGAAGAATGAGCTCCAAATGAGAATTTCTGTTGCTAAGTTTATGCAAGAAACATTGCAGGAGATTGCTTCGAAAAAGGCCAATAGCGACGTCGCAGATGTAAAAGAATTGACAAATTTTATTGATCAAGCAAGATTAGGAGTACCTATTCCAAATGATAAAGTCATTCAGATGGCGAAGCTTTTTAAGGATGAACTCACTTTGGCGAACGTCGCGCGCCCTCAGTTGGTATCAATGTGCAAATATATGAACTTGCAAACGTTTGGAAGTGATTCTTTCTTGCGATTTCAATTGAGAACCAAATTGAGGAATATTAAAGAGGACGACCGACGAATCCTTTGGGAAGGAGTTGACTCATTGAATACACTTGAGCTACGTGAGGCATGCAGAGAAAGAGGAATGCAATCCGTGGGATTAACACAATTTAGATTGAGAAATCAGCTGTCTGAGTGGCTTGAACTTTCCACAGAAAAGGGAATCCCAATTTCTTTACTGATTATGTCACGCGCATTCATGTTGACTACTGCATTTGATGATCCTGAGGTGGTCTTGAAAAGTTCCATGTCTGCTCTAGATTCAGATACGATCAATGAAGTGGTTATAGCTTCAGCTCCTGCCAGCGCAGAAAAGTCAATCGAAGTTCAAAAAAGAAAATTGGAATCACTTAAATTCCAACAAGAGGTTTGTTTCTATGCTATTGATATGCAATATATTACTTTTAATCCTGCAACGTTGTATCACAGATGATCCAAGAAGAAATTCAAGGAGTGCATGAAATTAAAAAAAAGAGAGCAGCAGAGAAAGGTTTGTTTTAAGCAAGTATTATTATGTTTGCAATAAATTGTTGATCCCTTCTCCATTTATTTTATGATAGCGCTGGAAGAGGAAAAAAAGAAAGCTGAAAGTCTTGAAGTAACATTAAATGTTGCTGCAAACAAAACAACTGCTGATGTAAAACCAATACCCCCAATCAGTTCTGGCATCGCTAAAGATGGGAATTCAATTTCAACTGTATCCGATGATAATCATAGCGAAGTTAGTCGGATAGAGAACAAGATGTAGCAAAACTTTGAATCATCGAAAATTGGCTATTTTCAGCATTTGTACATAAATGAAAATGTCATGCAACTCTTCATTCATAGTTAGGTATGACAGTTACGACAATATTGTAATTAACCGATTGAGAGAAATATATAAAACCAAGAGAAAGATAACAGGGCTCTTATTGTTCTCCAAATTGCACACTCTGTTTGCAGTCGAATAAACATCGAGTTGCAGGCAAAACTTGCCAAATTCTATCTCGATCTTCCGATGTTGAAACATCTTTTGATGTATGAATATCAGCAATTTGCAACAATTCATCGTGAAAATGATCTAACTGATGAACAACAGGAGATAATTCTCCGCTCCAATTCACAACATTACCATCCAAGGTCAACAACTTCCAGAAACTTTGTAGGGAACCAGTTATGTTTGCAACTACTGTATCAGGCCGCAACCCACCAAGAGAATTTACAGCACCTTCACCATGAGAAAAAATTCGAATCCGCAACATTTGACGTAGTTTTTTGCCATACACCAACCAATTGATGAAAGCATGGTCAATACCCCCAGAAAAGCAACGTGTCTCAACCATTCTACCTGGAGCTTCTTGCAATTGCTAACAACATTGAGGAAAAAGAAGATCAAAATAATATAGAGCAGAAGATGTAATAAATACATCAAAAAGCATTCTTACCATTGTCATATGATGAGCCCAAACAATTACTGCGTCCCTGGTTCCTAAAATTGCACCTGATGAAATGATTGTTTTGGTGCCAAGCAATTTGAGAGTTTCTTCACCGTAGCACTCGCTGACAATCTTCCTATTAAATCTACACCGATTAATTACCATATTGGGATAAAACTCTTGAAATACAGCCAAATTAAAATCTGGAAACCACTCGTCTTGATGAAATTCAAAAGGGTTAGCCTGGAAAATGATATCCCGAAAGTCAGCGAGAAGAACTTTTGTTGTTTCAGAATAAGCGGCAGCCCACTTCTCGTAAAAATAGTAGCGAAAAATTGAAGATGGTACACGTTCATTAATTGACCCACAAAAGATTGAATTGGTTTCTTTGGAACATAAATCCTTTGGGAGCAAATAAACGATAGCTTTATAATATTCAAGAATTTTTTTCATATTTTTGGTAAGCTTGTCTATTTCCAGCGCGATTACAATGTCTCCATGAAATACTCTACGTAATGACCCAAGGAATAGAATCAGATCATTTGGCGAAGAACAAGCAGGGTTATCATTCTGCCCTTGAATCACTGCCATGGTGAAAACAGCTTGAGTGACATCGGGGATGTGCTTTGCGGACCATTCCTCGGAGATGAAGTTCACAATTGGTTCTTGCTGAGGGCCTGTCCACCACATGTGATAACGGTCTGCCTCAAACAAAATACTCTCCACAGCTTTTGTTAAAGCAATACTACGACTAGTTTTAGTTGTTTCGAGATTATTTCGTGGTTGATGGCGATCTTTCCGCCGTCTATGCTTACCATCGTTGGATGAGTGCGAAAAATCTGACAAGCGTTGAGATGTATCCATATTTAATTCATCAAACTGTAATCTGCGAATAACACCATCGTTGTTCTTGATTCCGTTTCGATTGTGCAAATCATTGTGATGTGGGAAAGCAATCGAGTCATTTACTCCAATGGATTCTCCAGTGAAAAACGACCAAATCAGTGCTGCACAAAAAAAGAAATATGTCCAAGTAAAAGACATTTTCGAATTAGTCATGGAAGCATAATTGCTACTCTGATACTCTGTCATCAGGAAACATATTGTACAATATAATATAAAAAATGTATGTAATAGAAGTACAGTACCATCCCCATCTAGTTTGTGAATAATGATGAGTGGAGAACTAGTAATGAAGCCTAATTAGGCCAAATTTTTGTGTCAAAACAGCGCACAAAATGTTGTATTTTCGAATTACTAATAAAATACTTTACCAAATACTATTGCAATAAAGTCGCAAACTCATCAGCAGAAGTACAATAGGCATTCTTTGACTGTCCTTGGCTGCCGAATATGTGTTCAAATGTTGAGAGTGCTTTTTTTATAATTTTGTTCTTGTTGATGGTCCACGTCCATAAAAGCTCATATGTGGTAAGTGACAGTGGCGAGGTTATGGTTGCGTTGAGCTGGAAATCGCCTAAAAAGCCAAATGTGACTTTGCATTTTACATTTCAGTTATATGAGGAAAACTTGGAGTCCGTTATTTGGAACTATTGTGAGTTAAAGACAGTTGGATCGCATTATTGTTCGAAGCTGTTTGCTTATATTCAAAAGCTCCAACGAAGTCTTATCCAAGAAGAGCAACAACGAGCTATGATAAACCCAAACTACGACCAAGACTTTGAAATCAATACGAAACAATTTCGATCTTTGAGAAATAAGAGCTTGTCGCGATTTCGAAAGGCATTAGCAGTTGAAATGGAACAGCGCATGCGGGCCAGAACATTAAACCCACTAGTTAGAGATGTTGCTTCCTCACAGAGGAAGCGATACCTTGACAAAATTTTGTTGATGGAACATGTTGAAAAGGCTGTTGTACAAGTGGTTTGGTCAGCGCTTTCACGAAACCATCTACAGTATAAAGATGTTGAAGCGGTGGCATTTATCCACAGCGAGTCATACGATGGTGATTATGCCTCTGGTTCACAATCACAACGAGAATTACAGATTATTCTACACGAGATAGAAAGGTGTCAATTGTCCCATGAAGTTGATGCGATCTTTGTCTTGCACTATGGCTCACCAGTATCCAATTTGCTTATATCTAAATATCCTGATGTCAGCTTTGTTCATGTAACCACTGATACATCATTTTCTCAAATCCCGTCTCTCAGAATTATCCGATCCGTCGCGTCAATGCTTTCCTTTGGACTCACTCAAAATGAAGAATTTGGCAATGAAAGCTCTCATAGGTTAAGTGTGGCAAAACCAACATATGTCTTATACATGAGAACCCTGGGAACTGATTATCTATCGATTCATCCGCAAATTGAAGATTGGCGTGCTATGCTACTACATTTTCTTGTTGAAAAATATCTCATATGTTTAGAGTTGTTGGAGAGCAGTGATATTGATGTGGTATCTGCTAATTATGTTTACAAACCACCACAGCGTGCACTCCATGGGAACTATTGGTGGGCAACATCTGTATATTTGAGCCAATTGGTCGAAATCCCATACGATATCAGAGATCCTATAACAATGCCATCACAATGGCTGTTCACCAATCCAACTGTTCGGATCCATATCCTTCACAACAGCAATGTAAACCACGAATTTTCTGCTTATCCATTTTTATGCTATTCAAGGTTCTCGATTTCCAACACAAGCATATCTTACAAGACTTATAAAGAACTTTGCGGCAATGGTGCGACATTAGAGATGTATGCTTTGCTGCACAACGCAACAGCTCTGTACGAGTTTCCGAAGTATCACATCAATTTGCATGAAGCTGACAATCCCAAGGAGATAGCAGAAAGGTGCTCATCATTGCATCTTGTTACTGTATTTGACTCCTAGCACAGAGAACTTTCACATAGTGAAGAAACTATTTTTAAATCCATGGAATAGATTGAAAATCATGTAATTGTTTATTGCTTATATTGGAATTGAAATTAAACAAAATATACAATAAATTAGTATCTACAAAGCCTAAACGCAACATTCTAATATTTTGATATGTGAGGAGAGTTCAAAACCGAAGTCATATCACGCTTCATCAACTTGGATCGCCAAGCTTTGGTGTTACTCCCGGCGTTCTTTCCAACCGCTCTGCTACCAATAATTGTACTGACAGGAGTAAAGAGTCCTTCACCAGTTCCTTGCATCACTACGCTACTGCCTAATTCGCTATTCGCCGAGAGAGAGGAAACTTTACCTATTTCAAATGGCGACGGAAGCGATTCTGAAGGGATTAAAATTTCAGTATCAAGTGATGTCCATGGAAATCTAGACAGCATATTTGCCGATGTATAAGCTGAATGATCTTGTGCCGCTGGAAACTGAATCGATGGTCTACTGATCGGATAAAGTCCCATATTTTTCGGCTGTTCGTATTCATGAGAAGTACCCGACAATTGAACATGGTTACTGTGCTTATTCCCACTTACACTCTCTGCAGGGGCGATAGGAAAATAGTGAAATCGGTCTTGCACTAAATGGTTGTTTGCCGATATGACAATACTTCTAGAAGGTCTCGATATGAAGCTGATGCTTTGAAGGGAAGTCGCATCATCATCACCAAGAAAATTACTGTTGTTGTCTCTATGAAAAGAATCAAACTTCACACGTTTGGAATCAGTAATTGGATGTTTAATATTCTTTGGATTGACACCTGCTAAGTAACTAATATCCGTATCTAGAATAGAATCAAGTCCCAATGATGCTTTGGTCTGGGTTCGATGTGGACGGTCATCAACATTCGTTTTAAAGGTGGATGAAGACGAGAAGCGTTTTTTGCGATTTTTTGGCAAAGTTGAATTTTCACCATAATATATTAAAGACATTTCATCGTCGCTACCTTCAACATCTTCTGGAGAAGGTGAAGAATGATGTTTTCCGGGTCTCATAGATTGATTTTCTGAATCTAAAATATTGGACAGCTGTAATTTCTCTTTATGGCCTAGTACAGGTACTAATACCGGGTTCTTGTACCTATCAAGAATAAGAGCATACATCGATCCCACTGGCAGCATAGATTTTGATGCATTACGGTGCGGAGATGATTTGCTTGAATCAGAAAATCTCTCTTCAGTTTCGTCTTCTGACTCGGACGCAACATGAGACTTCTCTTGATTAGAATTGTCAGATACTTGATCATGTTCATCCATGTCATAGACAACACGAACTGGTTTTGAGCTTTTCCTAATTTCTGTGGTTGGATATAAGGCTATGCGGATGTTCTTTAAATCAGCTTTTGTAACTTCAGCAGCGCTGTCATCTTTGCGAACTTCACTAAATTCTTCTGATATTTTAACGGATAAGCTGGGATCATGGAGAGGACTCACAAGATTCACGGGTGGGTCACTTCGTTTCAGTGGAGTTGCTATGTGGCCATTGGCAGCAATGCTTGGGGTGGAGTCTACTGACCTAATCGGAGTAGAAGTATTGATAACATACTTGGCCCAACGTTTTTTCACATCTTCTATCAATTTCTGGTTTTCCCTTCGCTTCATGTGATGATAGTAATGATCCAAATGCTCACGATCATCATCGGTATCGCTCAATGGGTAACTTGGAAGAACTTTATTAGCACCAGATTTTTGTGAACTATGACAAACATTTGCATCATGCACTCGATTTTTCTGATGATTTCTAGGCATCGAATCTTCCAGCAACGATTGGTGGACACTGTGGTGGGGTATTTCTTCACCGTTAAATTCGTCCAAGAGTGAAACACTGTTGAGGGAATGCTCGTGTTCCAGAGAACCTCCTATTACTATAGGAAAATCACGAGAATAAATCGAACCTTTCGCCATTTCTCGGATCGAAAGGGATTTCATCCCAAAATCATCTCCAAGTGGGATTGTTACAGCAGGATTGCTCAATACAGGAGATTCCTCCTGAGGAAAATATGGTAGATCGCTACCAACTCTGTTTTCATGACTGAGGGTTCCGGGAGGTAACGATCCAATGATTGTACGAAGTTTGCCTTTCATTCCAATATGAGAATTCATTTGTCCATTACTATCAGAACCATCCACGCTATTGCTAGTCTCCTCGGCGATGCCCGGGAGTAATCGACTTTGCTGTTGTAATCGGCGAGCGGATGATGATACAGAAGTGGAATTATTACCAATCAGTGATGATGAAGAATAAGGCCGATGAGGTGAGGGGTGAATATCAGAAACAATTGGTGACAAGTTGGGTGAATCCATTGTCAAAGGTCGATTGCCAGAGTGTGATAGCGGAACCCTCTGGGGTGTAGAAAATATCAAAGACTCATCACCACTCATCATTCTTACATGACCTTTGAAATCGAACGGTAGAATGATGAAATACTATGAACAAACTGATCAAGTACTCCAATCATAAGAAAATAATATCAGCTTACCGTCCATATAGCTGGAACGCTGGAATGTTTCCTTTGGCCTTGCTATATCTTCTACAAGATACTTCCACAACGCATTAGATCTATTTGGTAGTTTTTAACGGTGACGAAACGAACTGGGACCTACAAATATCCAAAGCTACAAAACTACTTCTATTTGGTATGGTAACTTCCAAGAGCGCCAAATCCAAAAATGGTTCCTATTTTCCCAGATTGCTAACCCTTTTAGTGCTTATAGATTTTTCTATCGCGGATTTTATCTGCGAAGATTGATATCTTTATTCTGAGATGGCCGTGGATAAACGTCCTACCGCTCAAATTCAAGTACCTTCATATAGCACGATGGTCTTTAACCTACAATTGATAATCCTTCTGCCCCAAACGATCTGGGATCTTAGGTCGCATTATCAATTAAAGAAAATCACAACATGTGCTTTGCCATTATAAGGGTTAAGTATTTTGTTTCAAACCATTTTTACGAACGAAAAAAGCAAAGAAACAAGCACCGTCATGGACAGGCCATTTTGAAGGCCATGGTGTCCAAATGATAATTGATTGATTGGTTTCAGAGATGGAAAAGGTGACAACATAGCACTGATTTGATCGTGAGGAATAATGGCTGGACGCGAAAAGAAACTTCCTTCTCGTTTCTCCCATCTTCAGGTGGTCAATTGTCGATGGTTGGTTGGTAAATTCATTAGTTCTGCTGGGATTAAACTTTGAAAGCACTTAAAGCATTCTGTTCAACAGCTTTTATGTTCCATATAACTTGAAGAATATTAGGAAGGTATATCATTCACTTGTTGCGGTAGTTAGATAAGATAATTCACATATGAAAACTGATTTCATGATGTTCAAATGTATCTACAAATACAAATGCAACTGCAAAGAATAAGGAATCTTTTGCTATTTGCACTATTGTTGTTGCTCACAGCAAAGAAGATACGGTACGTGACAATGCACAAAAGTGTGCTAACACTGAATGACCATATGGAGGTATTTATTTCACCGCTTGGAACATCGAGCTTTATTGTAACCTGCTTTACAAAATCAGATTCATTCATCAGACAATTCTCTCACAGCATTGTGAAGAGCACATTGGATCAGTGGCAGGGAATTTGTATCGCTCTGAATGGTTAGCCTTCTGTTTGCATGGTTTGCATTGAAGTGGCATACCATCCCTCCATCTTCCTCTTTCGGACAAAATAAAGACCCTCTACAGAGTTTGCATGAACTAATCAACTTCAACACCGCCACGCATATACCATCCACTTCTCATGTCATCACTGATATTTTTCTCATCATCTTCCAGAGGTAAATTATTAGCGCGAAGTCCATCGGATCAAGCAAATATTCGTTGTCTTTTATCGAGTGTACAGTGTAGCCATACTGCATTTAGAGAAAGAAACAGGTTTTTCTTCACTCTATGGTCATACTCATCGCGAATACGCTTATTATTTTTTTGACATCTCCCCTATTGTTCTTGTCAGCAAGCAACCCCGGGGCAATAATTATTGTTAACCACGATTTTGATAACCCTATCTGGTTTGTTATGGTGTGCGTGGGTTCTTCCAGCACGGCAGTTTCGCCTTCACTGCTGCTTCGTCATGGATCGTCTAATCCCAATCGTTCACAAGGCGAGCATGTACAATTGCAACAATCCCTAATCTATTTTGCGACTCTTTGCTTATCTTTTTGTGATTACAATGCTATGAACTGAATTAATATTGATAATACAATACACTGCCGTCACTCACAATATATAATACCTATGTTCATGCATTGAACGAGCAATTGATTGTTCGATGGCAATCATTAATTTTACCGAGGGATAAATTAAATCTCAAATCAAAGAACATATTATTGAACAATGAGTGGTGATGATTTGAGGCGTGCTGCAATCATCGATGACCAACGCAGTCTCAAAGAATTTTTGCTGAACAAGCCTAATGTTTGCTCAGTTGATGAGTTTGGGTTATCTTCCTTGCACTATGCGGTGTGGAATGGTCATGTCAATTGTGTCAAAATGTTAGTCATGAATCCTAACGGTGTAAATAGAGAAGGAAACAGGACAAGTTGCCTGGACTTGCAATCCTGTGTAGGATATACAGGTAAGGATATTGTCTGTTATTCTGGCTGTGTTATTATCATACTCTTCATTATATTCAGCTCTTCATTTGGCAGCTTTGGACTGTCCTCGATCTGCTGTTCGTGACATAACACTGGTTCTTCTCATGGCTGGGACAGATCCCAAGCTACTGGACAAACACGGAAACACCGCTTATAAACTCGCAAAGGATAACGAAAACGAAGAATTTGTTACAGCGTTTTTACACTATGTTGATGCTAGAAAAGGAATTCAAGATATTGCACCTTTCAAAAATATGTTCGACAAAATGAAAAAGGATTTTTGTTTCTTTTCTCGATCGGATCCTCCCCCAAAACCAATCGTTCCATCAAAGTCTAAGAAGAGTGCTGCTTTAACTCCATTGGAAGAAGCCAAATTTCCTGTTCCTAATTTTGTAACGGATCGTGCTCGCGTTGGTGAGAAGCCCCAAGAATTAGCAGTCCCTGAACATGTAATACAACCATTGGTTAAGACTGGTTTTGAGGATTTGGATGGTGTTGATGCCTTACGCTGTTTGAAGTTTGCGAAGGAACAGGCGTTTATTAATGCTGCGAGAAGAGAAAAACTGGCCAAGATAGGAATACCGCAATTGGAACACATTGATATAAAATGAGGTGAATGGTAAGTCGTAAATAATACGCTTGTTTTCATCTTCGAATGTGTATTTAGTAATGATTGTGATATATTATTTATGTTTTTATTTTTTTTGAAAATTGAGTTATCCCGGCAAAAGAGTGGGTCAATTTCAGGGCAAAATTAACAAATTAATATTGATTAATGTGAGAACAAAGTGTTTTCATTCAAAACTTTCTCTTAGGTGTACGAAGTGTACTAAGATCTACACGTGGAGTATAGTTTCGGAATTTTCCTCTCCTTTTTTACCTCCAAAAGCCCGGAGCAGCCAATGCAGTACTTTCTCTATAGTCAAATCACAACCGATCGACATCAAATTTTCATAGCCAGACGACCACTTATGGAAAAATCATTACGTAGTCGAGTTGAGTATTGGTGTGAGAAAGCGTCTCTTGTTGGGACGGCCACCACCCCCAAAATCATACGTTTTCAGCACCATGAGGAGCATGAACTTTTGCCCTCCCATTGTGATACCTCATGCAGCAAAGTCATATGGCAGTTTACTTTGACAAGACATTATTATCTTATTCATTACTGTACTGCATCCTCTGGGTCGTTTGCGAACACGCTTGATATTGACCTTTGTACTACTTTGGACCTCGAAATTAATCAAACGTAGAGAATATATTGTATTTTATTTTCGCAGAAGTGCTGCTGCTTAAGTACTTCTATTATTTATACAATATTACAGAAGTACTTCTATTTAATTAATTGATCCTAATAATTTTAATCATCATCAGTCATCATAAGTCATCAGCGCTTGCGGCCGCTGCTGGCGCTGTGCTGCTGCCTGCTGCGGGCCGCTGGGCCCTGCTGCTGACTGATGCTTTTGCGCTGCTGCTGCTGGCGGCTGATGCTGCGCTGCTGCTGCTGGCGGCTGATGCTGCGCAGCGGCCGCCGCCTCCCTGCTCTGGTGCATTGGCTGGGCGGCGATTGTATTTTGGAGCTCGCAGCAGAGCGGTTCTATTATCTCATGTGCGCGCGCGCCTGCTGGGCCAGCAGCAGCAGCAGGCCGGCGGTAGCCGGCAGGTTTTGGAAAGAAAGGGACCCTCGGACCGCCTCGATCGCCAAATTTCTTAGCACATTAAAACCTGGGAACCTTGATCATATTGGAGCAATTTTAGCTTGAAAAATCGCAAATTAAATTCTACATCCGAATCTGTAATGCTTTTCTCAAACAGACATTTTGATCATGAGATATTGACAAAAGATTGAATTTTGTGGCACGGGGGTTACAATTGCAATCTGCCACAATACCCCAAGCGAGCACTTGGTTTACATCAAGTT
>JACCEA010748897.1_pt1 | contig 16257 bp, 15 predicted proteins | sample 7449851 | NCBI WGS metagenome assembly JACCEA01 (sample SAMN15323453, study PRJNA562643) | freshwater metagenome | isolation source: river surface water | place: USA:Blue River Watershed | collected 2017-08-18 | reverse complement strand
CTTGTGAATTTGCATCGCGAATCGGCCAAAGCACTCTTCCGCGAAAGCGATCGTAGAAACCTTTCTCGCCTTTACTTAGAAGACCAGCCAGTGCTTGGTCTTCCAGCGTGAAACCTTTTTCAGTGAGGTGTTGAGAGAGGTTTTGCCAGCCCTTTGGTGCATAACCAACCTCAAACTCAGAAATACTTTCTAAATCAAATCCCCTGGCCACTAAGAAGTCTCTTGCCGCTTTTCCCTCTTCGCTTTGCAGTTGTGATTTGTAGTACTCACTTGCAGCTTTATTAATGTTCAGAAGTAGATTTCGGTTCGAAGTTTCGCGTTCGCCCTCTTCATAAGTGAGCTGATAGCCGGTCCGCTGGGCTAGTTTCTCAATTGCCTCGCTGAAACCAACCTTGTCAATTTCCTGCACAAACTTGAATGCGTCGCCCCCGACCCCGCAACCGAAGCAGTGATAGAACGCTGGATTCGAGCGGACGTGAAAACTGGGTGATTTTTCGCCGTGAAATGGGCATAAACCCTTAAAAGACCCCGGACCAGCTGGCTTCAGCGAGATGTAGGAGCCAATTAGTTCAACAATGTCAACTCGATCTTTGAGTTGCTCAATGTCTGACTGCTTCACCCGCGGCATAGTGAAATCCTATGCTCGAAGCTCAGCATGAAGAGCGATAGCGGCTGGATCGGTCAGTGAGGCCACCGCGTCCACTACAGCTCGTCTTTGTTCTTGCTCATCTTTTGCAGCCAGCCAGGCAGCTTTGCTTACCGGATCTAGGTGCTTGCCATTGGTGGAGAGTAAGGTATCCGCAAGTTCCATGAGAAGTTGGCGCTGACTCTCATAATACGGCTGTCGTTCATCATTGGTCATTACCTGCGATGCAACTACTCCCTTTAGGACAGCTATTTCACTTCTTACGCCCCTCGGCACAACCAGTGAGGCTTGATAACGGGTGACACTTGAGTGACCACCGGCGGAAACAGCTTCGATTGTTCTTTTCACGAAGGACCCAATTAGATCACTGGTCAAATTCTTCAGGGTAGCTAGGTCCTGGGGAGTCTGACTAAAGCTAGTTAGCCAATTGGCATTGGCTCGCAGGTTGACTAGCCCGCTCCTGAGCTCCTCTTGACTCAATTCTCCGGATGCCCACTTCCCTACTTCCTCAAGCAACTGCAGCTCAGCAGATTCGTCATTAAGAATTTGAGGGTCAATTAGCCCTTCAACAATTGCATCTTCAAAGTCATGAATTGAATAGGCAACATCATCAGCAAAGTCCATGATTTGGGCCTCCACGCACTTGCGGCCAGCCGGAGCGCCAGTGCGCATCCATTCAAAAACTTCTAGATCGTCTGAGTAGACGCCAAACTTGACCTGACTTCCGAACTTTCCAGCATCCGCAAGTAGCCATGGGTATTTGGTAGCAGCATCCAGAGAAGCTCGCGTTAGGTTCAATCCCCTGGAGATTCCGGAGTTATCTAGAATCTTCGTCTCGAGTCTGCTCAGAATTCGAAAAGTTTGAGCATTTCCCTCGAAACCACCGATGTCAGCAGCCCAAAGATTTAGTGCACTTTCACCGTTATGTCCAAATGGCGGATGACCAATGTCATGCGCCAGACAGGCCGTGTCGACAAGATCAGGATTCGTCCCCAACGCAGTTGCTAGGTCTCTGCCGACTTGCGCAACTTCTAATGAGTGAGTTAGGCGCGTTCTAGCAAATGCCTTGGAGCTTGGCGAAAGCACCTGCGTTTTCGAGGAGAGCCTTCTAAACGATGAAGAGTGAAGGATTCTGGCGCGATCGCGAGCAAATTCACCTCGGCCCGGGGTCGAAGAAAGTGGTTGCGCTACAAATCTCTCTGTATCGAACTCTGAATAACCAACTTCTTTTGTTGACATGCTTAGGCACCACCAGACACTGACAGTTCAGCCAGTTGCAGTTGATTGCGGTGGTCATCACTGAGTGATCTTGAATCCAACCACTTATCTGGAAGAGCACAGGTTTTTGCGCTGCCGAGCCTTCCGCGCGGACCTTCCGCTTCCTCTTTTGGATACGGAAGAGTGCGGTCAAGTGTTTGAAGCAGCTCAGAGATTTCTGACAAGGAGTTGGCTAGCGACAGCGAGGCTCGGAATTCACCGCCGACTGGGTAGCCCTTGAAGTACCAGGCAACATGCTTTCTTATGTCTCGGCATGCTCGACCTTCGTCTTCGAAAAATTCAGTCAGGAGTTCGGCGTGACGATAAAAAGCATCTGCCACCTCACCCAGATTGGGGGCGGCTGTTTCTGCCTCCTGCTCTTTCCCCGAAAGGTAATTCAAAATCGCTTTCTCTAAATCAGCAAAGAGCCATGGTCTACCCAGACATCCTCTGCCGACTACAACTCCATCAACGCCGGTCTGCTTCATCATTTCAACGGCGTCATTGGCAGACCAAATATCTCCATTACCTAAGACTTGAGTATCGGGCAAGGCCTCACGAAGTTTGGTAATTGCCGACCAATCGGCCTGGCCGGAGTAATAGTCTTCGGCGGTACGTGCGTGCAACGCAACAGCCGTCACGCCAGCATCCCGGGCTGCTTTACCAGCCTCCAAATAGGTGAGGTGGTCTTGATCAATTCCTTTGCGCATCTTTACCGTAACCGGCACCTCGCCTGCTGCATCAACGGCTGCTTTCACAATCGAGGAAAATAGCTCAGACTTCCAAGGCAGCGCTGCTCCCCCGCCTTTTCTCGTTACTTTTGGCACTGGGCAGCCAAAATTGAGATCAATGTGGTCTGCGCGATCTTCATCCACCAGCATTTTCACGGCATCTGAAATTGTCTTAGGTTCAACACCATATAGCTGGATAGACCTGATCTCCTCTGACGGATGGTGCTTGATTAGCCGCATTGACTCGGGTGTTCGCTCAACCAGCGCCCGCGAGGTAATCATTTCTGAAACAAATAGACCGCCACCGTGTTCGCGACAGAGCCGACGAAAGGCTGTGTTAGTTATTCCAGCCATCGGGGCAAGCACGACCGGAACTTCAATCCTGTACCTGCCGTATTGAAGAGCCAACTAGCCCAACAGCCTTTCCGCAATAAACGACTTGACCTGGTCCAAAGCCACTCGCTCCTGTTGCATTGAATCGCGATGGCGAATGGTGACTGCCTGATCAGTTAGCGTGTCAAAGTCAACTGTGATGCAGAACGGGGTACCAATTTCATCCTGTCGGCGATAGCGTCTTCCAATTGCGCCAGAATCGTCGTAGTCGACATTCCAATTCTTACGAAGATCGGCAGCTAGCTTGTCGGCAATCGGGTTTAGTTCTTCATTTCGGCTCAGCGGGAGAACTGCAGCCTTCACTGGAGCTAACCGGGCATCCAATCGCAGGACAGTTCTGGTGTCCATGCCACCCTTGGTATTTGGAGCTTGATCCTCGTGATATGCGTCAACCAAGAAAGCCATCAGAGATCTTGTTAGACCTGCTGCGGGTTCAATTACGAACGGCGTCCAGCGCTTCTCCTCGACTGGATCGAAGTAGCTCAAATCGACTCCGCTGTGTTCAGAGTGAGTTTTTAGGTCAAAGTCTGTTCGATTGGCAACACCCTCGAGTTCGCCAAACTCACTTCCCTGGAAACCAAATCGATACTCAATGTCTACAGTTCGCTTGGAATAGTGAGAAAGCTTTTCTTTCGGGTGTTCAAAGAGTCGCAAATTGTCTGGATTGATTCCCAGGTTGACGTACCAGTTGTATCGTTCTTGAATCCAATACTCATGCCACTGCTCATCTTCACCGGGCTTTACAAAAAATTCCATCTCCATCTGCTCGAACTCGCGTGTGCGGAAGATGAAGTTTCCAGGCGTGATTTCATTACGGAAGCTCTTGCCCATTTGACCAATTCCAAACGGTGGCTTCATGCGCGCCGCATTCAGCACGTTATTGAAGTTAACGAAGATTCCCTGCGCGGTTTCGGGGCGCAGGTAGTGAAGCCCTGACTCATCTTCAACTGGACCCAGTGAGGTCTTCAAAAGACCATTGAAATTCTTAGGTTCTGTCCAAATGTCCTTGTTTCCGCAATTTGGACATGGAACTTCAGCCAATGAACTTGGTGCACGACCCTTCTTTTCCTCAAATGCTTCTTCAAGGTGGTCAGCTCGGAAGCGCTTGTGGCAGCTGGTGCATTCAATCAACGGATCAACGAAAGCTTCCACGTGACCGGAAGCTTCCCAGACTCGCTTGGGCAAAATAATTGAACTATCCAGGCCAACCACATCATCTCGACCTGAAACCATGGATTGCCACCACTGGCGCTTGATGTTTTCCTTGAGCTCAACTCCCAGTGGCCCATAGTCCCATGCAGATCTTGAACCGCCATAGATCTCACCAGCTTGAAAGACGAAGCCCCTTCGCTTGGCTAGCGAAATGACAGCATCGAGCTTTTGGGTAGACATAAACCAACCTCTGGGATGGAAAACGCTAGTTTATCGGCCTATCTTCTGCCGCGCCGAAACGTCTGTCCCTGCCCTGCATAATCGAGATTGCCTCCCAGAGGGTCTCCCGCGTGAAATCTGGCCACAGCTTGTCTAGGAACACCATTTCCGCATAACTCGACTCCCAGAGCAAGAAGTTACTGAGCCGCATCTCGCCGCTAGAGCGTAGAAACAAATCCACGTCCGGCATGTTTGGTACGTAGAGTTCTTTCGCAAATCTGGCTTCGGTTACTTTTCCCGTGAACTTACCCGAGGCCGCCTGCTCCACCAAACTCTGAGCAGCATCCAGAATTTCCTGCCTACCGCCGTAGTTGACAGCCATGTTGAGAACCAGGCCCTTGTTTTTGGCAGTTAGTCGCTCGGCTTCGCGAAGTTCACTCAAAACGGAGGGCCAAAGTTTACGCTCAGCACCCGTCCATCGAATCCGAACGCCCCACTCCATCAAAAGATCTCGTCTAGCGCGAAGAGTTTCGATGTTGTAATTCATTAGAAATTTAACTTCTTCAGGCGAGCGTTTCCAATTCTCAGTTGAGAAAGCAAACGCCGTGAGGTTTTTTACCCCGACCTCGATAGCCCCGGCTACAACTTCAAGCAAAGCCAATTCGCCAGCTTTATGACCTTCGGTTCGCTTGAGGCCTCTTTGATTAGCCCAGCGGCCGTTGCCATCCATCACAATTGCAATGTGGTTGGGCACTTCCTTGAACTTTGGCGGCTTTCGTGCCGGATCGAACAGCTTCACGATCTCTCCACAAAATTCATTGACTTCAGTCCCTTTTCAAGCTGCCATTGAGTGTAGCCAGCAATCGACCCACTAACACTTTTTCTAGTTTGCTCGTTTGCCTTACCAACTTCTTCCCAATTACCTGCCAGCAAATTCTTCATGTGATCAATTCCGCCAGTGCCCAAAGATATTGAGCCAGGTATGGAACAGCTGGCGCAGGTGACGGCTCCGGTTTGGACAGAGAAAACGGTTGGTTCGGCTCCACAATTCACGCATGCCGTCAGCGATGGCACCCAGCCGGAGAGGGAAAGTGAGCGAAGCAAATACGAATCCAAAATTTGATCGGGATCAATGTCTGACTGCGCCAGCGATCTCAAAGCGCCAACCACCAGCAAATAGTGTTTTTCGCTCGAGACCTCTCGAGTAAGTCTCTCGGCAGCTTCAACTATCGCCGAAGCGATGGTGTAACGCTGATAGTCCTCGATGATTTTGGTGGCATACGAAGCTAATTGCTCAACCTGGGTGACAGTGTCGAGATTCTTGCCTTCGTACAGCTGGAGGTCAACAATCGTGAACGGCTCCAGCCTTCCACCAAATCTGCTGGTTGTCTTTCTGATTCCCTTGGCTACCGCGCGTATTTGACCGTGCTGACGAGTCAGCAAAGTCAAGATGCGATCTACCTCACCCAATTTGTGGGTTCGAAGAACAACCGCCTCATCTCGATAGTTGGGCACCAGACCAGTATTCCAGCGTCAGCTGGCGTTGGATGGAACGGCAAGCCGCAGGGCTCGATTGACGGCGCTGATAATCGCCTTCAAGGAAGAAACTGCGATGTCTCCGTCAATTCCAACACCCCACAGAGTCTTTCCCGCCACCTCTAGCTCGACATAGGACGCGGCATTGGCATCACTGCCAGTGCTCATCGTGTGCTCTATGTAATCAAGCAAGCGAATCTTCACTCCTTGCTGGCTAAGCACATCGATAAAGGCTGAGACTGGACCGTTACCTTGCCCGATGGCTGTCAATTCACCGTCGCCATCGCGCAAAGCAATGTCAATCTTGACCACTCCATCCATTTCGCTTTCACTGCGTAGTCTCTTGAGTTCGAATCTTCCCCACTTAAGCTCGTCAACGGCTGCAGGAAGATACTCATCCTGGAAGATTTCCCATAGCTGGTCGGAAGAGACCTCGCCGCCCAATGTGTCAGTGTGTGCCTGCACAACCTTGGAGAATTCGATTTGGAGTCGTCTGGGTAGATCAAGTTTGTGATCGGCCTTCATCAGGTAGGCAACTCCACCCTTACCGGATTGAGAATTAACTCGAATAACCGCCTCATAACTTCTGCCAACATCCTTAGGATCAATTGGCAGGTAAGGAACAGCCCAAGTGAATTCATCTACTGGCTTGCCGGCTGCCTTTGCATCTTTCTCAAGATGCTCAAAACCCTTCTTGATGGCGTCCTGATGGCTACCAGAGAAGGCGGTGTAAACCAAGTCGCCGCCATATGGACTGCGCTCCGGCACTGGCAATTGATTACAAAACTCGACTGTTCGCTTGATTTCATCGATGTTGCTGAAGTCGATCATTGGATCGACGCCCTGACTAAACAAATTCAGACCAAGTGTGATCAAATCGACATTGCCGGTGCGCTCACCATTTCCAAACAGACACCCTTCAATGCGATCAGCTCCAGCCATGTATCCCAGTTCCGCGGCAGCAACTGCCGTGCCTCGGTCATTGTGAGGGTGAAGAGAAAGAATTATGGAGTCTCTTGGCTTAAGCCTGCGCGACATCCATTCAATGCTGTCGGCATAAACATTCGGTGTGATCATCTCAACCGTGGCAGGCAAATTGATAATCATCTTCCGCTCTGGTGTTGGCTTAATCACTTCAATTACGGCATTGCAGACTTCCAGGGCAAATTCAAGTTCGGTACCCGTATAGGACTCAGGCGAGTATTCATAAAAGACATTGGTGCCAGGCAGTCTCGACTCTAGAGACAGACACAATTCAGCTGCATCTGTAGCTATCTTCTTTATTCCTTCTTTGTCCTGACCAAAGACAACTCTTCTTTGGAGCACTGAGGTCGAATTGTAAAAGTGCACAATCGCATTCTTGGCGCCCTTCAAGGACTCATAAGTGCGCTCTATCAGATGGTCTCTGGACTGAGTTAGTACCTGAATTGTCACATCGTCCGGGATGAGATTTTCCTCAATCAGCAGACGGACAAAGTCAAAATCGGTTTGTGATGCCGAAGGGAAGCCGACTTCGATTTCCTTGTAGCCCATTCGAACCAGAAGCTTGAACATTTCTAGCTTGCGCTCTGGACTCATTGGGTCAATTAGGGCTTGGTTGCCATCACGAAGATCGACAGCACACCAGCGCGGTGCTTGGGTAATTTTCTTGCTAGGCCAAGTTCGATCCGCTAACTCAACGTTGATTTGCTCGTGAAACGGCTTGTAGCGACCAAAAGGCATTTTTGAAGATTGTTGATTGTTTTTCATTCTCTCTGCTCCTGAATATTGGGAATTGGCCGCAACTGGGCTCCGCGACGAGAATGGGCCGGAGGTTAGGCCTCGTCGCGGCCGCTAAGCAGGAGAGCGAATCGCATTAGTGAGAGGTTAGCACTGTCTTTCAGACTTCGCTAGAAGCCCATGCGCTCAAGCTTCTTGGGGTCTTGCTGCCAATTGGCAGAAACTTTCACCTGAAGCGACAGAAAGATTTTCTCCCCGAGTTTTTCCTCAATTGACTGCCTGGCTTCGGTGCCAATGGTCTTGAGCAATGCCCCTCCCTTGCCAATCAGGATGCCTTTTTGGCTGTCGCGCTCGACCCACATACTGGCAAAAATTTTCTTTTCTTCATAATTGATTTCGTCGACGGTTACCGCAAGTGAGTGGGGCAGCTCCTCACGCAATCTTTCCAGCGCAGCCTCTCGAATCAGTTCGCAGATCCAATCTTCAAAGCTTTCATCGGTTAGGGCATCGTCTGGATAAAGTTTGGGGCCTTCGGGAACACTTGCTATCAGCAATTGCAGCAGCGTGTCTAATTGGTTGCCCCTAAGCGCTGAGACTGGAATTATTTCATCCCAAGTAGCCAGTTGAGAAAGCTCAAGTAGGTGTTCGGCGGTCTGTTTTTTATCAGCCAACTCTTCTTTTGTAACGATCGCGAACTTCTTGGGTTTAGTGAACTTCATAATCTCGGCAATTATCATCTGGTCACCGGGACCAAGTTTTTCGTTGGCTGGTGTGCAGAAACAAATGACATCAACCTCGGTCAGGGTTTCCTCGACTACGTTATTCAGACGCTTTCCCAGCAAGGTTTTTGGCTTATGAAAACCAGGAGTGTCAACAAAAATAATCTGACCATTTTCCTCGGTTCTAATTCCACGAATTGCTTTTCTAGTTGTCTGTGGCCTTGAGGATGTGATAGCTACCTTTGATCCAACTAAAGCGTTAGTGAGTGTAGATTTCCCAACGTTTGGTCGCCCCACAAAAGCTACAAAGCCGCTTCTGAAATTAGTCATCGACTGGCAGCTTTCTTACTTTGATAGACAGGATTCTTCCTCGACGAGCATCCACCCTTTCGGCCGTTAGTTCAAGACCCAAAATTTGAACCACTTCTCCCCCAGTCGGAAGATGTCCAGTGGCCTTGGTTAGCAGTCCGCCTATTGTGTCAACGTCCTCGTCCTCCAAAACCATCTCGCAATGCTCCGCCAGTTCATCCAGCGTGATTCTTGGACTGACCCGATAAAGGTCATCACCGAGCGACTCAATGCCAGAGGACTCTCTGTCATACTCGTCGGTGATTTCACCAACCAATTCTTCAATCAGGTCTTCGATTGTGACCAGACCAGCAACGCCGCCATACTCGTCAGCGATGATTGCCATCTGCGTCCTGCTGAGCTGCATCTCCTGCAATAGCTCTGAAACTAACTTGGTCTCCGGAACAAAGAAGGCTTCTCGCGCTGCCTCTGCTGCCAGCTTTGTTTGCAGCAGCTTGGGATCTTGTTGAACAATTCGAGCAATGTCCTTCAGGTAGAGAACTCCCTTGATGTCGTCAACATCTTCTCCGACCACCGGCAGTCTTGAATATCCGGAGGAAACAAACAAGGAGAGTGCTTTTTCAAGCGTGACGTCAGCGTCGACGACCTCAACATCAACTCTCGGCACCATGATTTCGCGCACCAGGGTCTCCGAGAATTCCTCTACTGAATCGAGCAGCTCCTGTTCATACTCCTCAATCACCTCAGGAGCACGCAGTCGCAATGGTTCCGAAATCCTGGACCAGGTTGAAATACCAGATGACAGTCGATCCGCAAGGACGATACCGATCGCGAGGCGCCCCAGATAGCGCCCCAGCAATTGCTGGGAGAACCAAACAATCGGCAGTCCTGCGGCAATAACGATTGTCCACATCCGATTAGGGCTTGCCAGAATCAGTCCTACAGAGCCCGCGATAAAAATTAGGAATCGTGCTATTGAAATCGAGCCAGCTCTTGAGTCTTGCTGGATTTCGAGTTGTGTTTGCGCGGTGGCTAGAACAAGGGTTGTAATAAATACCGCTAAAAGGACAGCCGTTTCAAGCAGACCGACCACTGTTAAACCCTTCTAGCAAAGTCTTCTGCAGTTTGAACATCTCTCGCTCTTCGTCTGGTTCGGCGTGGTCAAACCCAAGCAAGTGCAGAATTCCGTGTGTAAGTAGCAGGTGAATTTCATCCATCATTGAGTGACTGGCAGCATCAGCCTGAATTTTTGCCACCTGCGGACAAATGACAACATCGCCCAGGACCCCCTCGGGCATTGGCCCGTCTTCTGCCCCGGGACGCAATTCATCCATGGGGAAACTCAGCACATCTGTGGGACCTGGCTCATCCATCCACTGAATGTGTAAATCCGTCATCGGCTGCTCATTTACAAAAATGATTCCTAAATCCACCATTGGATGAAGCTTGAGCTGCTCAATCACATATTCAGCTACTGCCCTGACGGACTTTAGATCTACTTCTAAATCGCTTTCATTGTTGATCTCGATTGTCACTTCTGACCGGCCTTTTCGTAGGCATCGACAATTCTCGTCACCAGTTCGTGGCGAACAACATCTTTACTGGAAAGCCTTGCTATGTGAAGATCCTTGACATCCTTGAGAATCTTGGTTGCCACGTCCAGTCCTGATTTGCCAGTTGGCAAATCAACCTGGGTGGCATCTCCCGTCACCACCATCTTTGATCCAAATCCCAGCCTGGTGAGAAACATTTTCATCTGTTCAGCGGTGGTGTTCTGAGCCTCATCCAAAATGATGAAACTGTCATTCAAAGTTCTTCCGCGCATGTATGCCAACGGTGCAACCTCAATAACTCCGGATTCCATCAACTTTGTGGTTGCCTCTGGTTCCAGCATTTCCTGCAGGGCATCAAAAAGTGGTCGAAGATAGGGGTCAATTTTTTCACTCAAAGTGCCAGGGAGAAACCCAAGGCGCTCACCTGCCTCAACGGCCGGACGCGTCAAAATGATTCTTGAAACCTGCTTGTTATAGAGAGCAGCGACTGCCTTGGCTACAGCCAGATAGGTCTTACCTGTTCCCGCTGGACCAATCCCAAAGGTGATTGTGTGTTTATCAATGGCATCTAAGTAGGTCTTCTGCCCAACAGTTTTGGCTCTCACGACTTTGTTAGGCGTCTTAATCGCACCCTCGGCCAGGATTTTGGCGGGGTCGCTGCTGTCAGCAACAATCTTTGCCGTCTCGGAAATCATGCGATCATCAAGCGTTATACCCTGCTTGATGAGTTCCGCTAGTTGAAGCAGAGTCTGCTTGATCTGATCAAGCTCCGACTTGTCCCCTTCCAGGCTGAACTGATGGCCGCGGTTGTGGATCGATGCATTAGGGAACAACTGCTCCAATTTTCGAAGCAATCGATCTTGACTTCCCAGTAACTCAACAAGCGGCACAGGGGGAATCTCAAAACTGAGTTTGGGCACTAAACCGCCCGACCAGACAAGATGTGGGCATGAGTGTGGAAGACCGTTTGTCCTTCTTTTTCCCCGGAGTTGAACTGCAGCCTAAATTGCCCGTCCGTGAACTTGGCCGCTACTTCCCTGATTAGAGAAAACATTTCCGTTAGTTCTTTGTCTTTCGTAAGGGAGGAAATGGTCGGAGTGTGGTTCTTAGGAACAACAAGGATGTGGACCTTAGCCAATGGATTGATGTCTCGAAAAGCTATAGCCATTTCATTTTGCGCGAGAATTTCCGTGCCGAACTTGCCAGCGACTATGTTGCAGAAAATGCAGTCCACGAAACCTCCTCCTCAATCCTAGGCAATTACCAGATTTGGAGCTTAGTCAAAATTGCTGCTATCGCGGCTGGGCCAGCGGTTGAAGTGCGCAAAATGGAATCACCCAGTCTTCTGGGCTCAAATCCTGAGCCGCTTAGCCGCTCCAGCTCAGCTGCTGAAATTCCACCTTCTGGTCCAACCACTATGGTCAGCTCCTCCACGTCCACTGGAAGATCAGTAATCGACAACGCCGCACGAGGATCAAGAATGATTCCGAACCCTCGGGGTCTCAGGGCCTTGGTGGTCGTTAGAGCGCTCACTTCTGGCAAGAAAGTTTGTTGACTCTGTTTCATGGCTGATACGGCGATCTCTTGCCATCTCAGCCGGCTCTTTTCCTCTTTACCGCTCCAATTCACAATCGCTAACTCCGATTGCCAGGGCGTAATTGAGCTGACCCCGAGTTCAACGCTTGCTTGAACTGCCTGCTCATCCCTGTCTCCTTTGGCAAGAGCCTGAACAAGATGAATGGAAGGAAAGCTTCTTTGCTGTTGCTGCATTGATAGAACTTTGAGCTCACCCGTCTTGGGTTCAAGAACCTGGCAGACGTACACGTTTCCTTTTCCATCCGTGACGGAAATTTCCTCTAGGTTGCGGATGCGAAGGCTTTTGAAGTGTTCCAGTTCAGACTTGGCGATAGTGGTTAAAGACTGAATGAAACCGGGATCATAGAACCAGTGCATTAGAAGCGTCCTCGAGTGCGCCTGGTTGCCAATTTAGGTTTCTCATCCACTACAAGCTCTCGGAGCTTCTTGAAGAGATCCTTTTGCTTTGAATCAAGCCTTTGTGGAGTTAGTACTCGAACTTGAATTCGCAGATCGCCTCGACCTTTGCCGCGCAGTCGATGCGAACCCAGTCCCTTCAAAGTGATCAAATCACCGTGCTGAGCGCCAGCCTCAATTTTTATTTTGGTCGGACCATCCAGGGTTTCGATTTCAACCTCAGTGCCAAGCGCAGCATCAGTAACTGGCACCTCAAGCACGGCCACTAGGTCATCTGCTTCACGCCCGAAGATTGGATGCGGCTCCACTGCAATTTCGAGGTAAATGTCACCTGATTGCCCACCAGCAAAACCGACCTCACCTTGACCCGGCAAGTGCAGACGCATTCCATCGCTCACTCCAGCAGGAATTTCGAGCTCCAGTTCACGCTTTGCTCGAACTCTGCCCTGTCCGCGACAGTCCGGGCACGGGTTTGGAACTGTTTGACCGCTACCGCGACAAACGTTGCAGGTTGTGGTGGTTACCATCACGCCCATGAAAGATTGAACCTGGCGCTGAATCTGACCACTGCCTCGACAAACATCGCAAGTCTTAATTGATGTTCCCGCCTTCACACCGGAATTCGAACAGGTCTCGCAACCAATTGCGGTATCGATTGTCAGCAACTTAGTAGCACCAAAAATCGCCTCTGCTAGATCTAGCTGCACGTGGAGCAAAGCATCTTCGCCTCGCTGTGAACGAGATCTGGGCCCTCGTTGAGGTGAGCCAAAGAAGCTTTCAAATATGTCACCAAAGCCGAATCCATTGCCACCCTGGTCATACTGCGCTCTGGATTGCGGATCAGATAGGACTTCGTATGCGTGCGTTACGAGCTTGAATCGCTCTTGAGCATCAGGCGAAGGATTGACATCCGGATGCAGCTCGCGAGCAAGCTTGCGATAAGCCTTTTTAATTTGATCCTGGGTGGCATTTCTATCCACCCCTAGAACTTCGTAATGGTCGCTCAAGAATTACTCTCCAGCATTTTTGTTAGATACCTTGCCACCGCTCTTACGGAGGAAATGTTTGCTGAATAGTCCATCCTGGTGGGTCCGAGCACACCAAGTTTTGCAACCTCTGTGCCACGAGATTCATAACCAGTGGCAACTAATGAAGTCTTAGACAGTCCTTCGACTCCTAGCTCGGAGCCAATGCGAAGCCCTACGCCGTGCTGATCTGATCGCAACTCATCTAATAGTTTGAGCAGAACTACTTGCTCTTCAATGGCTTCTAGGACCCTGGACAGCTCACCCGAGAACTCCTCGTCACGCTTGGCAAGATTTGCCGCCCCGCTCACCACCAATTTCTCTTGGCGATTTGCCTGCACCAGGGATAGCAGAGCCTCAAGCACGCGCTCCACAAAAACCCGTCGTTGTGGGGAGAACTCCCCTGCTAGTTTGCTTAGCTTGGACTGGACTGAAGATAGTTGACTGCCCGCAAGCATTCCATTGAGTCGACCCCTTATTTCTTGAATCAGCTCATCATCTACTGGTGTCTCGCTTTCCACCTGTAGCTGCTGAATTCTGCCCGAGTCTGCAATCAGCATCAGCAGTGAGCGATTTTCGCTCAATGGAATAAGTTCGATGTGTCTCACTGATGATTTGCCCAGCGATGGGTATTGAACAACTGCCAGCGCATTAGTCAGTTGAGCTAACGACCTGGCGGTTCGCTCAACAACATCATCGAGGTCATTTGCCTCACTAAGAAAGCTTTCAATCGCTGCACGCTCAGCATTTGAAAGCGGTTTTACCTCGCTGAGCCGATCAACAAAAAGACGGTAACCCTTTTCCGTTGGTATTCGACCGGAAGATGTATGGGGGGCGGTGATCAGCTGCTCTTCTTCCAGAAGCGCCATGTCATTTCTAATGGTGGCGGCTGAAACTCCTAGTGGGTGACGATCTAAGAGCGCCTTCGAACCCACGGGTTGGTTCGAAGATATGAAGTCTTGAACAATTGCACGAAGCACCTCAAGCGAACGCTCAGGAATCATTGGCACTCACCTACCTAGAGTGCCAATTCTAGACAATCTGTGCAGCTATTGGAGAAAATCAACTACCAGTCTGTCAATCAAAAGACGGCCGGCGTCAGTTGGCACAATCCGATCCCCCTGCAGACTCAAGGTTCCAACAGCTATCTGGTTGGCAATCTTCTGTGCATCAATCCCGAGTTCTTTTGGCAATTCTCTTGCAATTCCAAATTTGGTGCGAAGGCCGAGCATTAGTTCTTCCTCGAGCTGCTGGCGCTTGGTGAGCCTTTCAATTCCAGCAGCTGGCGCTCCCTCTTCGAGAGCCTGCTGATAGCGGGCTGGGTGCTTTTGGTTCCAGAACCGGTTTCCATCTATATGAGAATGTGCTCCCGGACCAAACCCCCACCAATTCTTGGACTGCCAATAGGCCAGATTGTGTTTTGCTACTTCGCCAAAGTTCGAAATCTCGTACCACTGCAAGCCCGCCTTCTTAAACTCTTCCGCTGCCCAGAGATACTTATCAGCATTTAGGTCTTCATCCACCGCAGCTAATTCGCCGCGACTAATCTTGCGAGCGAGTTTGGTTCCATCTTCAACAATCAGAGAGTATGCAGAAATGTGGTTTGTCTGAAGCCCCAGTGCTCGCCTAACAGTTTCTTTCCAGGATTCCAGACTCTCTCCGGGTGCTCCAAAAATCAGATCAACTGACGTCAGAAAACCCAGCTCCTTTGCGCTTCGCACCGCGGACTCGATCAGATCGGCATTGTGCTGTCGATCAAGCACCCCCAGCACCGCTTGGTCATAGCTTTGAACGCCAATGGAGATTCTGTTTACCCCGGCTTCGCGCAAACCCAGCAATAAGTCCCGATTGGTTGACTCTGGATTTGCCTCAAGAGTCACCTCGCAGTCAGCTGCCAAACCAAACTCAGCTCTCAGTTGCTCCATAATCAGTCTGATTTGTCCGGCAGAAAAAAGTGAAGGTGTGCCGCCGCCAAAGAAAATTGATGTAAGTGGTGGCTGAGGCAAATTCGAGTTTGATAGGACGGACTTGGCAAAACCGATCTCTTGGATCAGTGCCAGATGAAAATCTGCCATTGCCACCCCAGGCATCTCCTGCTGGGTGTAGGTGTTGAAGTCGCAGTAGCCGCAACGAACGGTGCAAAAGGGCACATGCACGTAGGCATGAAAGGTGTCGCTCGATTTTCTTTGTGACCGAAGCAGGTTGCTCTGCGGCCATTTCTCTCCGATTGGTAGCGGCCCAGCCACTTACTTCTTGCCGGCCTTTTCCTCGGTGCTCAAAGCCGCGATGAAGGCTTCTTGCGGGACCTCAACACGGCCCACCATCTTCATTCGCTTCTTACCCTCTTTTTGCTTCTCGAGCAGCTTGCGCTTACGGGTGATGTCACCGCCATAACACTTCGCGAGAACATCTTTCCTAATTGCGCGAATCGTTTCACGAGCAATCACACGAGATCCAATTGCGGCTTGAATGGGAACCTCAAACTGCTGCCTTGGAATCAGCTCGCGAAGTTTGGTGGCAATGCGAACTCCGTGAGCATAGGCCTTGTCTTTATGAACAATGGCCGAGAAAGCATCAACTCGCTCTCCCTGCAGCAACAGGTCCACTCGGACCAAGTCGGCCGCAGCAAAGCCATCGTCTTCATAATCAAGGGACGCATAGCCCTGAGTCTTGCTCTTGAGTTGATCAAAGAAATCAAAAACTATTACAGCCAACGGAAGCCGGTATCGCAATTGAACTCTGTCTTCACCTAAATACTGCATGTCGATCATGGTGCCGCGCTTGGTCTGGCAAAGTTCCATGATTGTGCCTACATAATCCTTGGGTGTGAGCAGGGTGGCCTTCACCATTGGCTCCTGCACCTCTTTCGCCTTGCCATCCGGGTATTCAGATGGGTTGGTCACCACCATGTGCGAGCCGTCTTCTTTAGTGACGTGATAAACCACTGAAGGGCTTGTCGCAATCAGACTGAGGTTGAATTCGCGCTCGAGCCTTTCTGTGATGATT
>JACCEA011328961.1_pt1 | contig 16269 bp, 16 predicted proteins | sample 7449851 | NCBI WGS metagenome assembly JACCEA01 (sample SAMN15323453, study PRJNA562643) | freshwater metagenome | isolation source: river surface water | place: USA:Blue River Watershed | collected 2017-08-18 | reverse complement strand
GTCTCGGCGGGCTCCAGCGGCGCCGGCGCGAAATACTCGGTCTGTCCCTTGGTGTATTTGCTGGTGAAGTCGTAGACGCCGGATTTGGGCCGGATCTCGACGATGCCCATCGCGCGGCCGTTGAGCACGCCGACGGAGAATTCGCGGCCGACGATGCGCTGCTCGACCAGCCAGCCGCCGCGGTCGATGGCGGCGAGTTTCGCCGCGAGCTCGGCGCGGGTGGCGGTGAGGGCGAGCCCGACGCTGCTGCCCTCGGCGTTCGGTTTCACCACGAGGTTTTCGCCCAGCTCGGCGACGACGGCGTCGGCGGTCGGCTTGGCGGCGGCCTCGAAGCAGAGTCCGCGGACGACGCGCACGCCGCGGGCGGCGGCCGCTTCCTTGGTGCGCGTCTTGTCCATCGTGAGCCGGCTGGCGGCGGCCCCGCAGCCGGCGTAGTGGATGCCGGCGGCGTCGAGCAGGGACTGCATGCCGCCGTCCTCGCCGAAGGTGCCGTGGAGCGTGGAGAAGACGACGTGTCGGGCGGGATCGAGCCCGGCGGGCAGCGCTTCGGCGTCGATCTCGAAGAGCCGGGTGGGAAAGGTGCGGGCGAGCGCGAGCGCGGAGGCGCGGCCGGAGCCGAGGGAGACCTCGCGCTCGGCGGAGATGCCGCCGGCCAGCACCGCGATGATCGGGGACGATTGACTCATAGAACTTCCTCCCAGCGGCGGCCGAAGAGCAGCACCTCGGGCTGCAGGTCGATGCCGCGCACGGCGCGGACCCGGGCCCGGATGCGGCGCACGAGCTCGAGCACGTCGTCGCCGGTGGCGCCGCCGCGGTTGACGATGAAATTGGCGTGGACCGGCGAAACCTCGGCGCCGCCGACGCGGGTGCCCTTCAGGCCGCAGTCGTCGATCACGCGGCCCGCGGACGTGCCGGGGGGATTCTTGAAGATGCAGCCGGCGCTCGGTTCGCGCGGCTGGGTCTCGTGGCGCTTCTTCCGGTAAACATCGATCTGGCGGGCGATCGCGGCGGCCTCCGCCGGGGAGGCGGGCACGAGCACGGCCCCGACGGCCAGGGCGGACTCGAGTTCGGCGCAGTGGCGGTAATCGACGCGGAGCTCGGCCTTGGGCAGCCGGTGCACCGCGCCGTCGCCGTCGACGAGCGTGACCTCGGCGACCACGTCGAACATCCAGCCGCCCATCGCGCCGGCGTTCATGCGCAGCGCGCCGCCGACGCTGCCGGGAATGCCCTCGAGAAACTCGAAACCGCCGAGGCCCGCCGCGGCGGCGAGACCGCAGAGATTCTTGAGGCGCAGGCCGGCGCCGACGGCAACGAGGCCGTCCGGGCGCGGCTGGAACGCGGCGAAGCTCTCGTGGGCCAGCGACAGGACCAGGCCGTCGACGCCGGCGTCGGGCACGACCAGATTGGAGCCGCGGCCGAGCGGGAAGACGGAGACGCCGGCCTCGCGCGCGAGGACCACCAGCCGCCCGAGGTCGGCAAGGGAAGCCGGTTCCGCGAACAGGCGCGCCGCGCCGCCGACCCGCAGCGTGGTGCGGCCGGCGAGCGGTTCCTCGCGCCGCAGGCGGGTGCCGGCGTCCAGCAGCGGTTGCCACGCGGCGACCAGTTCGTCCCAGCGAGGCGCGGGCGCGGCGGGAAAGATCGGCAAAGGCGGCAGGGACATGGCGGCGGCGGAGATCATGCGGCGGGCTGGCGGGCGCGCGGCGCGGACCGCACGGGACCGGCGCGCACGACGGCGGCGAGATCCTCGAGCATGAGCGCGAGCGCGTCGGTGCGGTCGAGACGCTGGAGCGCGGCGCGGAACCCGCGGAGCCGGGCCTCGTCGCCGAGGACGGAAAGGACGGCGGGCAGCAGTTCGGCGAGGCGATCCTGGGGCACGACGATGCCGCCCCCCTGGGCCTCGAAGTAGGCGGCGTTGGCCCGCTGGTGGTCGTCGGCGGCGTGCGGATACGGCACGAGGATCGCGGGCGTCTCGCAGCGGATCAGTTCGGCGAGCGTGCCCGCGCCCGCGCGGGAGAGCACGAGGTCGGCGGCGGACATCAGCTCGCCCATGCGGTCGCTGAACGGCACGAAGAGCGAGCGCACGGGCGGGCCGCCAGAAACCGGCGTCTCGACGGGACCCTCGCGGCCCTTGCCGAGACCGGTGACGACGCAGAGCTGGATCCCGGCGGCCGCAAGGGCCCCGAGGTGGTCCCGCACCCAGTCGTTGAGCGGACCGGCGCCCTGGCTGCCGCCGAGCACGACGAGCAGGCGGCGGTCGGGCGCGAAGCCGAGCGCGGCCCGGGCCTGGGCCTGGGGCAGGCGCACGATCTCGCGGCGGACGGGCAGGCCGACATGGCGCGTCGCCGCGGGCCGGATACCCGCCAGGCGCACCTCGGGGGGCAGGTAGACGCGCCGGGCGAAGCGGCCGAGCGTGCGGATCGCCAGTCCGGGCACGCGGTTGGATTCGTGCAGCGCGGCGGGCACGCGGGCGAGGCGGGCGGCGAGCACCAGCGGCGCGGACGTGAAGCCGCCGAAGCCGACGACCGCGACGGGTTGCTCGCGGCGGATGAGTTTCACGCAGAAACGGACGGCCTGGGTCTGCGACCAGGCGCACCGCAGCAGCGGCAGCGGTTTCCAGGAGAATCCGCTGCCGGGGATGCGCTCGAAACGGAGCGCGGGGTATTTTTCGCTGAGGCGGGCGTCGACCTTCTTGCGGCTGATGAGGAGCACGGCGTCGTGGCCCTGCCCGCGCAGGCCCTCGGCCAACGCGATGCCGGGCGAAAGATGGCCGCCGGTGCCGCCGCAGGAGATGAGAAACGTGCTCACCGGAAAAACGCACCGACCGCCGGGAATCCGGATGCGGCGGCGGGAGACTGCGCGGGTTGGAAGTTCACGGGCGGCGGATCGGACGCGGGATCAGACCGGGAGGGGCCGGAGGGAGCCGCCGCGGCCCGGCAGTTTCACGCGGCCCCAGTTGAGCTGGGAGTTCCAGATCACGCCGAGGAGCACGCCCATGAGGAGCAGGTTGGACAGCCCGGCGCTGATGAACGGCAGCGACATGCCTTTGGTGGGAAGCAGCCCGGTCACGACCCCCAGATTGGCGATGGCCTGCAGGCAGATCACGAGCAGGCAGCCGAGCACGAGCAGAAACTGGAAGAGGTTCGGGGCGCGGCGCAGGTGCAGGAGCCCGGCGCAGAGGATCGTGGCGAAGAGCACCACGATGAGCGAGGTGCCGACGAGGCCGAGTTCCTCGCCGACGACGGAGAAGATGAAATCCGTGTGGGCCTCCGGCAGGTAGTGCAGCTGCTGGCGGCCCTGGCCGAGGTTGACGCCCTCGATGCCGCCGGAGGCGTAGGCGGCGAGCGCCTGGTAGAGCTGGTAGGTCTTGCCGCCCTTGTGGGCCTCGACGTCGAGGAAGGCGGTGAAGCGCTCGAGCCGGTTGGGGATCAAAACCAGCACCGCCGCGAACACGGCAAGCACGACGCCGACGGACGGCACGATGAACGCCCAGCGCGCGCCCGCGAGGAAGAGCATGAGCAGCCCGACCGCGACGAGGAGGGCCGCGGTGCCCATATCCGTCTGGAGCAGCACGAGACCGACGGCCGCGGCCGTCATGAGGAGCGGCACGAGGAACCCGCGCTGGAACTCCCCGATGCGCGACTGCGTGATCGCCAGGTAGTGGGCGAGGCAGAACACCAGCGCGAACTTGGCGAACTCGGACGGCTGGCCGACGCCCCAGAGCCAACGCCGCGAACCGTTGATCGGCTTGGAGAAGAGCACGACCACGAGCAGCACGAGGGCAAACCCGCCGATCCACCAGGCGTAGCGGCGGAGTTCGTCGAGATTGATGCGCGCAAAGAGCCAGCAAAGCGCGGCCGCCACCAGGAGCCCGGCGATCTGTTTGGTGAGGTAGAGGTAGGGAACGGGCGTGACGACGCCGTTGCGGCGCTCGACGAACCACGCGCTGGCGCTGAAAAGGATCGTGAGGCCGATCGCGACCAACCCGAGCGCGCAGACCGTGATGATCGAGGCCGGATTGATCAGCGGCTGGGGCTCGGCGGGACGCAGGTCGCGGGTAGGCGTCATGACGGCGGGACGGCGCGATCAGGGTTTGGGCGCGGGCAGCACGGAAGGCTCGTCGAGACGGATGATCGGGACCGCGGGCGGCGCGGACGACTGCACCGGGACGACCGGCGCCTCGACCGCGGGCGTCTTGGCGGCCGCGGGCGCGGACTTGCCGGCGGGCATCGGGATCGTCAGCTCGTGGCCGGCGCGGATCTTGGCCGGATCGGTGATGTTGTTCGCGACCGCGATATCCCGCTGCCGCACGCCGTAATCGCGGGCGATGGTGGTCAGCGATTCGCCGGAGCGAACCACATGCTTGACGGTCGCGCCGCCGGTGCGCGGCGCGGCCGCGGCCTCGGTCTTGGCGGCCTTGGCCGGCGCCGCCACGTCGGCAGCGCCCGACTTGGGCGCGGGTCCCGGGGGCACCGCCGCGCCGGACTTGGCCGGGATGAGGAGTTTTTGGCCGGGCTGAAGGTTGGCGTTGGCGGCGATGCCGTTGGCGACCGTGAGGTCGGCGACGGTGAGTTTGTGCTTCTTGGCGATGGTCCAGAGGCTGTCGCCGGACTTCACCGCGTAGGTCGTGGTGGGAACGACGTCCTTCACCGGCTCGGCGACGAGGGCGCCGGCGACCGGGGTGTTGGGCCGGGTCGGCAGGAAACGCACGACGCCCGGCGAAGCCCCGCCCGACGGCGCGGCGCCGGCCGCGGCGTTGGGATCAAACAGGACGGGCGCGGCCGGCGAAGGCTCGCCGCGCGGCGCACTCGTGACCACGGGGGCGGGCGCCGGAGCGGGCGCGGCCACGGGCGGGGGGTCGGCCCGGACCACGGTGTCGCCGGGCGACGGGGGCGCCTTGGTGCTGGAGCTGCAACCGGGATTGGCGAAAATGAGAATCAAGGCAGCCACGTGGATGCCGACGACGACGCCGAAAATCTGCAGGATTTTCATGGGAAAACAGGGGGACGAGGAACGAAGCGGTGGGAGAGCGGAAAAGGGGGCCGCACGGTCAGGCCGGGCGGTGGGGGGACGCGAGCTTGGCGCGGCGGGCGGCCCACGCGCGGAGGAAGGCGCGGTTGCCCATCACCGTCGGCCCCGCGGGCAGCGCGGGCGAAGCGGGACGGGCGGCGCGCGCCGCAGGGCGCTCCGCCGGCGGATGGGCGGGCGAGGCGGCGCGGTCGGTGGACTTGGGCGCGGACGGCATGGATCAGCGGAGTTTGAGCGTGGCGAGGCCGGCGAGAGCGCAGCCGAGGGAGAGGACCCAGAAGCGGAGCACGACCTTCGTCTCGGGCCAGCCCTTCTTCTGAAAATGATGGTGGATCGGCGCCATGAGGAACACACGGCGGCCCTCGCCGTAGCGCCGCTTGGTGTATTTGAACCAGCCGACTTGGGTGACGACGGAGAGCAGCTCCAGCACGAAGACCCCGCCGGCGATCACCAGCGTGAACGGCTGGTGGATCATGAACGCCATGACCCCGATGAGACCGCCGAGCGCGAGCGAGCCGGTGTCGCCCATGAAGACCTCGGCCGGATGCGAGTTGAACCAGAGAAACGCCATGCACCCGCCGATCAGCGCGCCGCAGATGACGGTGAGCTCGCCGGTGCCCGGCACATGGCTGATGAGCAGGTATTCGCTGAGGAAGAAATGGTCGGCGAGGTAAGCCATGATCGCGAAGACGATCGCGACGGTGATCGTGCAGCCGACCGCGAGACCATCGAGGCCGTCGGTCAGGTTGATGGCGTTGGAGAACCCGACGATCCAGAGGTAGATCAGGGCGAGCAGCACCGTCCAATGCATGTGCGGGATGACGGCGTATTTGACGAAGGGCACCCAGAGTTCGCGGATCTTCTGGGCGCTGAGCGGGTGCCAGAGCAGGGCGGCGAGCGCGATCAGCGTGGCGGCGGACTGCCAGAGGATTTTCTCCCCGGAGGAGATCCCGTTGCGGTTGCGGCGGACGACCTTCAGGTAGTCGTCGCGGAAGCCGGGGGCGGTCAGCGCGGCGTAGACAAAGAGCGCGACGATCACCCAGATGTTGGGCGCAGCCCAAAGCACCGCGCTGACGAAGACCGAGAAAAAGATGATGAGTCCGCCCATGGTGGGCGTGTGTTTCTTGTCGAAATAATTGCCGCCGATGCCCGCGGTGCGGTCGTCGACGTAACCGTGACCGAACTTCAGCTCGCGGAATTTGCGGATGAGGCGCGGGCCGATGACGAAGCCGATCAACAGGGCGGTCACGGCCGCGAGCATCGTGCGCAGCGTGATCGAGCCGAAAAGCCGGAGCGGGCCGAAATACTCCTCGTAGCCGGCGAGATAGCTAAGCATGGGCCACCTCCTGCCCGAGAACGGCGAGCACCCCCTCGAGCGCGTAGCGGCGGCTGCCCTTGACGAAGACGGAACCGGACCACGCCGCGAGCGCGTCCTTCATGGGCGCGAGGGATTCGGCGACCCGGACCGCATCGCCGACCGCACTCCCCTGCTCCGCCGCGCCGGCCGCGACCGCGCCGGCATGCGTGCCGACGACCAGCACGCGGTCGCCGTCGCGCAGGCGCAAAGACCGGCCCAGCGCGCGGTGATGGGCGGGAGCCTCCGGCCCCAGTTCCTCCATGCAGCCGAGGAGGTAGAGCCTCGGCGCGGACGCCGGCGAGACCTCGGCAAACACGCCGAGCGCATCGGCCATCGAGGCGGGATTGGCGTTGTAGCAATCGAGGTATAGGAGCTTGCCGTCGACGTGGCGGATCTCGCCGCGCAGCGCGGCCGGACCCCAGCCGCGGAGGCGGGCCTGCAGATCGGCCGGCGCGACGCCGAGCCACAGCGCGGCGCAGAGCGCGAGCGCCACGTTCTGCGCCATGCCGTCGGAGACGCGCCGGAAGACGAAGGTGAGCGGCGGGGGTTTGCCGTAGGCGAGCGAGACGGCGGTTTCCGCGGCGCGGTGGGAGACCGCGAAGTAGACGGTGTCGGGCGGCGGCTCGGCCGGGCGCAGCACCTCGGCATGGGCGACGATCATCGTGCGGACACCGAGGGCCCGGAACGGCGCGTGCGCGGCGGTTTCGCGGGAGAAAATCGCGACGCCGCTCGGACGCGTGGCGGCGGGCAAAACCGCTTTCTCCCGGGCGACGCCCTCGAGGCCGCCGAGGGCCTCCGTGTGGGCGGAGGCCACCAGCGTGATGAGGCTGACGTCGGGCGCGATCATGGCCGCGAGCGGGGCCATCTCGCCGGGCGTGTTGATACCCGCCTCGACGACGGCGAAGCGGTGCGCGTCCGGATCGAGCCGCGTGAGCGTGAGGGGCACGCCGAGGTGGTTGTTGAGATTACCCTCGGTGGCGGCGACGCCGCTCGCTGCGCCACCGAGGAGGAGGGCCAGCAAGTCCTTGGTGGAGGTCTTGCCGGCACTGCCTGAAATTCCGACGACCGGGCCGCGGAAGCGGCGGCGGTGTTCGCGTGCGATCGCGTGGAAGGCCGCGAGCGAGTCGGGCACGACCAGCTGGGGCAGCGCGAGCGCGGGATCGGCGCGCGCCACGATGGCCGCGGCCGCGCCGCGCGCCTGCGCCGCGGCGAGGAAGTCGTGGCCGTCGCGGCTGCCGGTGCGCAGGGCGAGAAACACCTCGCCGGCCCGGAGTGTGCGCGTGTCGAAGCCGAACGCCGTCGGCGGCGCCGCGGGCTCCGCGGTCCAGACACCGCCGGTCCACGCTGCGAGCAAGGCTGGAGGGAAGAGCGGCACGGTCAGGTTTGCGGGGAAGGCGCGCCGCGGGCGAGCAGCTCGCGGGCGACCTGGCGGTCGTCGAACGGGACGACCCGGCCGGAGAGTTCCTGGAAGGATTCGTGGCCCTTGCCGGCCACGAGCACGGCGTCGCCCGCGCGGGCGAAACCGAGCGCGAACGCGAGCGCGCGGCGGCGGTCCTCGACCCACGCGATGCGGCCGGGCGCGGTGATGCCGGCGCGCATATCGGCGAAGATCCGCTCCACCGCCTCGCGCCGCGGGTTGTCCGCGGTGGCGAAGACGAAGTCCGCGTTGGCCTGCGCGGCGGCCGTCATCGCCGGACGGAGCGTGCGGTCGCCTTCGCCGGCGCAGCCGAACACCACGATCACCCGGCCGGCGGTCACGACGCGCAGCGCGGCGACGGCGCGGCGCAGCGCGGCGGGGTCGGACGCGGAGTCGATCACGACCTCGAAATCCTGGCCGGCTTCGATGCGTTCGAGCCGGCCGCGGACCCCGCCGAATCGGGCGAGTCCGGCGACAACCGCGGCGGGATCGCGGCCGAGACTCCAGGCGGCGGCGACGGCGGCGAGCAAATTGGAAACATGGGCGCGGCCGAGCAGCGGGGAGACGACCTCGAGGGCGCCGTCGGGCCAGACCAGACGGAACGTCGCGCCGCGCTCCGAGAGATGGATCCCTTCGGCGCGGACGAGGGCGTTGGGGTGCTCGCCGAAGGTGACCAGCCGGGTTTCGGCCACGTGGCGCACGAGGTGCTCGGCCAGCTGCACGCCGGCGCCGTCGTCGAGGTTGACGACCGAGGTGTGCGGGATCGCGGCGATTTCCCCGGTGAAAAGGCGGCGCATGGCGGCGGCCCCCTCGGACTGCGCGGCGGTGACGGGGTTCGCCTCGGCGCCGCTGCCGGTGAAGATCGCGACGCGCAGGCGCGCGTCCCGCAGGTTGCGGCGCGCGAGCGCGGCCGTGCCGACTTCGACGACCGCCTCGCGGCAGCCGGCGGCCCGCATCTGGGCCAGCATCCCGAAGACATCGACGGCCTCCGGCGGCCCGCGGAAGGCGGGGACCGTGCGGCGGCCGAGGTCGAACGCGATGTCGCCGATCAGGCCGACGCGCCCCTGCCCGCCGAGGAGACGGTGGACGAGGTGGGCGGCGGAGGTCTTGCCCGAAGCGCCGGTCACGGCGACCAGGTCGACGGCCCGGTCGGGCTCGCCGAAGAAACGGCGAGCCACGGCGGCTTGCACGGCGTGGAGGTCGGCGACGCGGACAAAGGTGACGCGGGCCTGCGGCACGATCGGCAGCCGGGTGCACACGATGGCGGCGGCCCCGCGGTCGATGGCTTCGGCGATGGAATTGCCGATATCGGCCGAAGCGCCGGGCAGAGCGAAGAACAGGTTGCCCGGCTCGACGCGCCGGCTGTCGGCGACCACGCCGGTGATGACCCGGTCGAGGCTGCCGCGATGGTCGGCGATGTCGGCCTCGCGGAGAAATTCGCCGAGCCGGCGGCCGGGGACGAAGATGCGGGCGGTGACGTCGGCGTCGCCGGCGCGCGCCTTGGCCGCGACGGCGGGGACGCGCCGGGCGGCGTGGAGCTGCTGCTGCTGGGAAGTAAGATAACCGATCATCGGGCGTCTCCGGTCTGGACGGCGAGCATGCCGGGGCCGAAGGGCGCGCCGGTGCTCTTGATGTTGCGAATGGGAATGAGGCGCTCGCCGATGCGCTTGAACGAGGGCGCGGCGACCGCGCCGCCGTAGGCGACGCCGTTCTGCGCCTTGTGGTCCGCGTCGTCGACGATCACGGAGATCGCGATCTGGGGATTGTGGGCCGGGAAGAACCCGACGAACGACGCGACGTGGTGTTTGCGGGTGTAGACGAGCTTGGTCTTGCCGCTCGGCATCGTCTCCTCGACGAGCTTGATCGTGGTGCCGGTCTTGCCGGCGACATCGAAGCCGGGGATCGCCGCCTTGGGCGCGGTGCCGTGCTCGGACGCGACGCCGGTAAGCATCGTGGCGACCGTGCGCGCGGTGCGTTCGGAGACGACCCGGCGCACCTCGTGGCGGTCGTAGCGGAAGACGACGTCGCCGCGGGTGTCGCGGATTTCGCGGATCACCTGGGGCCGGAGGAGCACGCCGCCGTTGGCGATGACGGACATGGCCTGGTGCATCTGCAGCGCGGTGGCGGAAATCGAATGGCCGATGGGCACGCGGGTGATGTCGATCGGATCCCACTTCGCGAGCGGCCGGAGCAGGCCGGCGACCTCGCCGCCCACCGGAAAACCGTGGCGCTCGCCGAAGCCGAAGGCGCGGGTGTAGGCGTAGAATTTTTCCTCGCCGAGGCGGAGTCCGAGCTGGGCGGCGGCGCGGTTGCTGGAGTAGCTGACCGCCTCGCCCAGGGGAAGCGCGGTGGGCGTCTTGAAGCGGTGGTCGTCGGCCGGCAGCGCGAGCGTGCGGCCGCGGTGGTCGAACCGGGCGAGCGTGACGTCGAACACCGAGCCGGGCGTGGCCAGGCCCTCCTCGAGGGCGGCGGCGACGGCGACGATTTTGAAGACGGAACCCGGTTCGTAGACGGAGGCGACGGCGGCGTTCTTGAAGAAGGTGCCGGACTCGTAGTCCTCGGGCACGACGCCGTAGCGCGAAGGCACCAGGGGCCGCCACAGGTCTTCGCGGCGGATGGCCTCGTTGAGATCGTTGGGATCGAAGGTCGGATAGTTCGCCATCCCGAGGATGAAGCCGTCCCGCGGATCGCTCACGATGATGCTGGCGCGGAGCGGCTCGAAGCGGCGGCCGATGGCGGCGAGTTCCTCCTCGATGACGTCCTGCACGGCGGTATCGATCGAGAGCCGGACGCTGAACCCGTCGGTCGGCGGCACATGGCGGCTGCGGAACTGGGCGAGTTCGCCGCCGCGTCCGTCGCGCTCCCCTTCGCGCCAGCCGTCGTGGCCTTTCAGATACGTGTTGGCGTAGACCTCCATGCCGGCGGCCGGCCGCTCGTCCTTGCTGACGAAGCCGACGAGGTGGGAGGCGAGCTGGCGGTTCGGATACGAGCGGCGGTAAACACGCTGGAACACGAGGCCCTGGAACCCGGCGCGGCCGATGCGCCCGAAGCGCCCGTCGCGGCCGAGGGCCTTGATGCGGGCGGCGGCATCCTCGGTGAGATCGTCGCGCAGCACGACGTAGCGGATGCGCTGGCGCTCGGGTTTGCCGGTCTTCGGGTCGATCTTCGCGGGCGCGGCGGTGGCGGCCACCGGGGCGGCGGCGGGCGTCACCGCGGGCAGGAGCGACGGTGCGGCGGCCGGCGCGGAAAGGTCGAGGGTCACGCCGACCGGGGCGGGTTCGGCGGGTTCGCGGTAGCGCGGGACAAAGAGCTGCCGCAGTTCCCCGAGCGGGATGCCGGTGAGATTCGAAAGCTCGGGCCACATGCGCCACTGGCGGGCGTCGAGGGCGTGCGGGTCGACGGCGAGGACGACGCTCTGGGTGCTGGTGGCGAGCGTGGCGCCGCGGGCGTCGAGGATGTCGCCGCGGCGGGCGGGTTCGTTGACGATCTGGTAGCGCGCGGTCTGGAGGTGCTTCAGCAGCTCCTCGCGGTCGATGACGTGGAGGTAGACCAGCCGCACGGAGAGCGCGCCGAAACACGCGAACAGGCCCCCGGCGAGGAGACCGACGCGGATTTTGGAGGCGAAGCCCATGGACATGGCCGTGCGGTGCGGAAGGGTTCAGCGCGCGGCGAAGCGGAAGGTGACCGCGGCGGGCGCGGCGTTTTCCCGGAACAGTTCGCGGTGGGCGCGGCGCGCCATGCGGTCGACGACGTTGTCGGCGACGTGCAGGACCGGGACCTCGTTCATGGGCACGAGGCCGAGCTGCATGGCGGCGTTGAGCGCGCGCAGTTTCTCCGGTGTCTGCTCGGATTCGATGAGGGTGACCTTTTCGCGGATCAGGCGCTCGACGCGGTCGGTCTCGGCGGCGAGATCGCGCTGGGATTTGGCGAGGAGGCCGATCTGGTGCCGCATCCAGACCGTGCCGAGGCCGATCGTCGTGCCGAAGCCGATGCAGACGACGAGGCACACGACGAAGGGATTAACAAATGCACGCGCGGAGTTCTTCATGATGAAGCGGGAGTGGAAAGGAGGACAGCGCCGAGCCGGTCGGCTCAGAGCTTCCGCAACGCCCGCAACTTCGCGGAGCGGCTGCGGGGATTGGCGGCGAGCTCGGCCTCGTCCGGCACCAGCGGACGGCGCGTGAGCGGCTCGGCGAATTTCACCCGCAGGTCCTGCGGCGTGCTGTCGTCGGCGCTCTCGGGCTGCCCGCACTGGCGGCGGAAGAACTGCTTTACCGGCCGGTCTTCGAGGGAGTGGAAACTGATCACCGCAAGCACGCCGCCGGGGGCGAGTTTCGCGAAGGCCGCCGGGAGCGCGCGCTCGATGGCGCCGATCTCGTCGTTGACCGCGATGCGGATGCCCTGGAAGGCGCGCGTCGCGGGATGGATCCGCGAGAGCGCGCGGTCGCGCGCCGGGATCGCGTCGGCGATGACGGCGGCCAGCGAGGCGGTGCGGGCGAGCGCGCCGGTGCCGCGCGCGGCGACGAGCGCGCGCACGATGCGGCGCCAGTGGTGCTCCTCGCCGTAATCTCGGACCGCCCGGACGAGCATTTCCTCGGTGGCGGTTTCGAGCCAGCGGCCCGCCGGCACACCGGTGCGCGGATCCATGCGCATATCGGCCGGGGCGTCCTGCCGGAACGAGAAGCCGCGCTCGACGTCGTCGAGCTGGAAGGAGGACACGCCGAAATCGAACAGGATGCCGTCGAATCCGGTGTCGGGGAGGTCGGCGAGCAGGCCGAAATTGCGGTCGACGAGGCGGAACCGCCCGCCGAATTCGCCCATGAGCGCGGCGGCGCGGGGCTGGGCGGCGGGATCGCGGTCGAGGGCGAGCAAGGTGCCGCCGGGCGCCGCGGCGAGAATCGCGTGGCTGTGGCCGCCGCCGCCGAAGGTGCCGTCGAGGTAGCGGCCGCCCGCACGCGGCGAGAGGCACCCGAGCACCTCGCGCAGCATCACGGGAGTGTGGCCGGGTGTCATCGCTCGGACGAAAACCTCATCGGGCGCCGTTGGCATCGGTTGACCCTTTCGCGCCGGCGGATTTCCGGGTGGCGACCTGACGGAGAACGAGGGCGGTGCGCACCCGGGGTGTCACCACCACGGCGGGCACGGGGATCGGCCGGTCCTCGGCGTCGATCCACGCGGGATAGGGCCGGCGGGCGGCGGCGGTGGCGGAGAGCGCGGCCTTGCGCAGCGCATGCCGGTTGGCGGCCGGTTTGACTTTGGCAAAGCGGCGCATGGTCAGAGGTTCAGTTCGCGCATGAAGGCGCCGAAATTCTCGCCGGCGGTCGCTTCCTCTTCCTTGGCCCAGCGCTCCGGGCTGTAGATCTGGTATTTGCCCAGCGTGCCGACGAGGACGACCTTGTCGGTGATGCCGGCGTGCTTCTTCAGCTCCTCGGTGAGCATGACCCGGCCGCCGGAGTCGTAGGAGAAACTCTGCGTCTGGGAGCCGAAGCGGGCGATGAACGCCTGCGCCTTGGCGTTCCCCATGGCCATGGTCTGGAGCTTTTCGCGCAGGGCCGCGACGCCGTCGGGCGGAAGCACGACGATGTAGCCGTCGGGCTGCGGGGTGGCGAGGTAGGTCGTCCCTTCCGGCCAGGCATCACGCCACACCTTGGGAACGGTCAGGCGACCCTTCTCATCAAGATTGTGGCGATAAAGCCCGGTGAATTGCGCCGAAGCGACCATGCGGTGGGGGGAAATGAAATGGGTTTGGCCGCCCCCGGCTCCCATTTCGCCACCATTTCAATCCATTTGGACCCACCGCCGTCAATCAAGAACCCATGTCGAACCACAATACTTGTTCACAAACTCAGCGTTTCACGAACGTTGGACGAACGGGCGGGAGTAGGCAGCCACCGGCCGCCGCAAAAGGACTCCCCGCCTCGCAACTCGCCGCCCGTGCGACGGTCACGGCGCCACCGCCGCGCAAACGCGGCGGCGGATGAAACCGGAATAGAGAGGAGCCCGCCCATGCGAACAACGTGTGAACAGGTTTCCAGCGAAGGCAACGTCCGTGTCACGGGAGGATTTTGGAGTGGGAAAACCCCGAAATACGCCGTGAATGAGAAAAACTGATCCCATGCACGAGCCCACCAACCTCCAACTGATCGGCCAAGAGGTCGCCATCGTTTGGGACGACGGCCAGGAGTCCTACTGCACCTTCGAGAAATTGCGCGCGGCGTCCCCGAGCGCCTCGAACCAGGGGGAGCAGGATATTCTCGGCAACCGCTACGGCGGAGACGGACCGAAGCACTTCGCCGGCGTTTCGGTGACGGGATGGGAGCGCGTCGGAAACTACGCGATCCGCTTCGACTTCAGCGACGGTCACCGGACCGGGCTCTACAGCTACGACTACCTGCGGAAGCTGGGGACGACGTAGCGGCGGCCGGTCAGTATTCGCGCGCCGTTTTCACCCCCGGCTCCGGCACCGGGTAGCGCCCGTCGGAACCGGGCTGGAGCGGCGCCGGGGAATCGGCGGCGAGGGAATCGAGTCCGGGGGCAAATTCGTGGTCGTGGTTGAGCATCTGCTCGAAGGTGACCGGCTGACCGGTGTGGGCGGCGAACCGGCCCATCGAGGTCACGAGGCTCGCCTCGACTCCGCGGCGCACCTCGTTGAACGGCCGGTCGGCGCGGATGGCGGCGACGAGGTCGTCCCATTCCATCTGATACGGCGACGGCTCGGGCTGGGCGGCGGCCCAGACGACGGCGGCGGGGTCGGCGTTCTGCCCGCGGTAGATCGCGGCGCGGGAGGGCGCGTGGCCCTTGGCGGAGATCACGGCAAGGCCCTTCGTGCCGTGCGCCAGGCTGCTGTGGTCGGCGGCGGCGCCCTTCATGCAGCGCCCTTCGAGAAAAAGACGCGCGCCGTCGGCGAACACATACTCGACGGAATAGGCGTCGAAATTCTGGTCGACGCTGTCGCCGCGGTAGTGGCGGGCGCCGTTGCCGCGGGCCAGCACGGGCCACGCGTCCTTCATCCAGCAGCATTCGTCGATGTTGTGGATATAGAAATCGCTGAAGGCGCCGCCGCCCGACCACATGAAACTGTGGAAACGCTGAACCTGATACATCAGGTGGGAGATGCCCTCCGGCTTCGGCGGGGAGGCGAAGAAGCCGATCGGTCCGTGCATGCGGTAGGCGCGCATGAGGAGGAGCTCACCGGCCTGTCCGTCACGGATCCGCTGATACAGTTCACCCCGCGCGCGGCAATGCCGGCACATGAGCCCGACGCCGACCTTGAGATTGAGCCGAGACGCTTCCTCACCGAGCTGCAGCATGCGCCGGCTGGTGGGACCGTCGACGGTGACGGGCTTCTCCATGAACACATGGAGCTTCTTCGACAGCGCGTAGGAAAAATGCACCCAGCGGAAGGCCGGCGGCGTGGCGAGAATCACGATGTCGCCCGGCTTCAACGCATCCATCGCCGCCTTGTAGGAATCGAGGCCGATGAACTGGCGCTCCGGCGGCACGGCAAACTGCGCCACGTGGGACTTGGCCAGCCGCTCGGCCGACGCGGCCAGCCGCGCGGGAAACACGTCGGCCATCGCGACCAGTTTGATCGGACCGCTCTTGGTCGAGAGCGCCTGGCCGGCGGCGCCGGTGCCGCGGCCGCCGCAACCGACGAGGGCAACCTGGATCAGGTCGGACGAGGCGGCGTGAACGTGAGGCAGGGTAATGCCGGCCAGCACGGAGGCGCCGGCGACACGGCCGGAGGATTTAAGAAAGTCGCGGCGCGACCAGGGAGACGGAGTAAGCGCGGTCATGGGGTGACAGGGGGTGAAAAAAAGCGGCGGACACTGCAGCGTGGGGACGGACGGGCCGGGGCGCGATGGCAAAGACGCCGCATCCGTTGTCCTTGCCGGCCGGAATGCGGGATTGCCTCACCGCCCCGCGCTGCCGCCAATTTCACCCCGCATGAGCACTTACGTCTTCCCCGCGCGCACGACCACGGCCGAGATCGAACTCGGCGCGACGCTGCAACCGAAGTTCGGCCCCGACGGGCTGATTCCCTGCATCACCCAGGACGTGCATTCCGGCGAGGTCCTGATGTTCGCTTTCATGAACGCCGAGGCGCTGGCCCACACGCTGAAGACAAAGAAGGCCACGTATTGGAGCCGCTCGCGGAACAAGCTTTGGATCAAGGGCGAAGAATCCGGCAATGTGCAGCACGTGCGGGAGCTGCGCACCGATTGCGACCAGGACGTGCTGCTGATCAAGGTCGAGCAGACGGGCGCGGCCAACGCGAGCTGCCACAACGGCTACAAATCCTGTTTCTACCGCAAGCTGACGGACCTCGACGCCGCCGAGGCGTCGGGCTTCAAACTCGCTACGACGGCGGAGCGGCTCTTCGACCCGGCGACCGTGTATAAGAAGAAGTAGCACGGCAGCCCGGATCACCGGCCGAGGCGAGACTTGGAGCGGAGCGCCGCGATCCCCT
>JACCEA010193346.1_pt1 | contig 16287 bp, 11 predicted proteins | sample 7449851 | NCBI WGS metagenome assembly JACCEA01 (sample SAMN15323453, study PRJNA562643) | freshwater metagenome | isolation source: river surface water | place: USA:Blue River Watershed | collected 2017-08-18 | reverse complement strand
TTGAATACATAACTCACCTCAAACACCCACCAATGTAAACACATGACCAATAAAATACCAAAGAAAACATGATTCCAACTGAAATGTTTTAAAATAGCACCTCTTTTACGAACAAGGAGATACAGCGGGATCACTTGAATCAAGATGTGCTCCAACCAATACATCTCTACTTCATAAGGGTTGATCAACTCTGATGTAGAAGGAAAGATAATTGCACTCATACTGCCTGCAGTCATAGGTAACCATAACAAGGAAGCAATAGGAGCAAATACATCAACATTCAAGAATGTGACGAAATGGAAAAACAATGTCATATGACATGGCTGTAAGAGATAGATCATATATCTCATCAAAATCTTGTAATATACCAGCATAACCCAACCAAATCCGCAGCTCAAAAGAAAGAACATATCGAGGTACTTTTCAAAAGCTGTTATGCGATGATGACTCTCTGATTTTTTCATGTCGTGAATGATCTTTCCGACATGCTTGATTGTACGATCATGGCGAAATAACTGAGCAAAAAACAAGATTGCAATAGTCCATACAAGAACTTCACGTTGTTTGATATGAATTGGAATTTCTTCGTGACAATCCTCACCATCCCAACCATTACCAAGTAACTCTCCTCCACGAAAGAAGTAATAGTGCAAAATTTTCTTGATATCATCCATTCTTGCTGGTGGCCGCTGAGTTTGGTAGACAAAATTGCAAAGAAGAACCACGAGGTCTCTCGTAAAAAAAGACAATAAACTTCACACCAAGCTGATTAAAGGACACTTGAAGGTCAGAACAAACGTAAACAATAAATATACAATCCCCAATCAACAGTTGCGCCCGCCTGCGGCGGCAAGCAACCAAACAGTCCAGAGTGACGTTTCTGTTGAGGTAGAGGTGATGTCAGCCTCTCTATGGACGCACGAATAAACAGATGGTAGAAGTGGAAGCCAGCAAAAACAATTCCATTATTAATAACAAAACTTTTATTAAAAACAATCACTATCTTTCACACAAAATTCCTAAAAGAAATAAAATTATATTCTATTATACTAAATGGTGGACAAAACCTGCTTTGCCCTATTCCTCATTTTCTGTTTTGCCTTGATTCAAAGGATTAGTGGTTAAACCAGCTTCCTTTAATTCTACAGCCATTGAGTGTGGTCGCTCACGAACATCAGAGGCTGTTTGTTTTCCAAACAAATACTGGCGCAGCATAACCCAATCCACTCGTACAGTCAACCAAATGCATCCAGGTACCAAAATCATGAACAGCGCTGGCACAACAGCTGCCCTAGTTCCATACTGATCACCGAATGTATCAAAAATCATAAACGCAAACAACAGGCTAGCCACGAAAGTCATTGGTAGTATTGCAGGAATAAACACTTCCACAATACCTTCCAAATCATACCCTATCTTTTGATGATACCAATGATACCCCAATTGTTCTGACTGATAAAGTACTCTTCCAATGTTGAGTTGCTCAAAATACGTAAATGAACAAATAGCTAAACAGATAATCAAAGCCAATGGTGGAAACATGACACCAAATGATGCCATGAGTGCTAGGAAACCAATAACACGTACTACTAAACGATTCTTATCAAAAATCGGTTTAACGGCACGAAGTTTTAATGCGAGCGCTTCTTTGTTTTCAGGCAAATAGTCCTTCATCAGTTCTTGATGTATCAAAACAGGATCCTCAATACCAACAGCTGCTATGTATTTCTTTAAATCACTCTTTCTCAACAAATAAGGATGAGGTTGTAACTTCCTAAGCACAGCCGATAAATATCTATTCATCAATTTATACAGTATTGATGATTCATTTGTTCCAATCGATGTGTTTTCGTTGATATATTTCAAAGAGAGTTTGAATGCTGGCATCACAAATCCACTCATCAATGCCATGTAAATGTATACTGCGGTGTAGTTCACGGGCAACAGAGAAGCACAATTATAACTATAAATGAATGGAGGACTAAACGTTGTTTTACCTTCAATCGTCACCAAACACACTCCTTGTTTTCTAGCAAACAAAATATAAGTACTACAATACCGATATGTAGCAGAAAGTGGCGGTGCAGCGACAAGCGTATTGTAAAAACAGGATGGACTAACCACGGCAATACTCACACAAGGTGCAACAACGTTATTAAAGAGTAATGAACAGACCACGAGGAATATATCTTCGGATGACATGCGAGATACCATCTCTTCTACTAACAAACGCTTTCGTTCTTTAACATTTGTATGACCATCCGAAGAGGCAAAGGTTGTATCACCATTTCTTTTGGCAATTTCCAATTCTTGGCTAATCCACAGGCCATGAATAAAACGCTTAGTCCCGCGTAATAATTGCCACAGAAACACATCATTCCACCAAAGCTTGGTCACAGCCAGACACAGTTGAGACATAATGATCAAATATTGGTTAGTCACATAGACAACAATTATGACATACGAGATGTTAATCAATGTCATGCAAATGATGTTAATCACACCCACTATCAAAAGACTTAGAACTTGTCGCTTTTTAAAGCTGAGAAAGAAAGGAAACCATTTATGATTATTACTTCCGTTACTTGGATTGTGGTCCTTCAACACTATTGTCGAAGTTGTAGCTCTACTCTCCCGGTCCTCTACATCTTCCTCTGCATCAACTCTTTGCTCTACCTTGACTTTATTGTCATTATTGTTCGAGATATTTATTGTTTGTAAATTGGGGGCAGCAGTTGCAAAGGAATAAGAATAAGAGGAATCTCTATAGAATGATGACGCTCGCAAGAACTTGAATCCTTTCTTACTCTGTTGAGGTTGATTGGAAATATTACCATTATTGTCCATTCTATTTTTCGATGCCTTTTCCGGTGGTAGCATAAGATGATGTAGTCTCATATCTAACCAGTAATAGACAAGACCTATCACTGATGCAAACGTAATTAACAAAATTAATCCCGATGCAAATCCAGAAACATAAATCGCAGAGAATTCCCATGCATATTTATTCTCATACATACTTTGAAAAATATTTAAAATACGGAACATTGGCATCAATACAATGAGGAGTATCATAGAGATTATAAAGCAATATTTTCTCAAATCATGGAAGAATCTCCAAGCAAAGACGAAGGACATTCTAGAAACATTAGATACTGTAGGAAGGACCTTTACTTCAGGAACATGATCAATTTTCTCCACATCAGATGAATCTATAGCGGAAGGGACCGATACATCCTTATTGTCAGCGGAATTTGAAATATTTTCAGTTGAATAATTAGGAGACACTAATGTCAGTTTGCTCTCAGCCATTTCAAAGGCGTGATTATACAATCGAATATCACGCAACCAATGCATGATGTACTCATCATATAAGGTCTTCTTGTTCTGGCCAGCCTTGTACTTTAGTCCAATGACAAAGAGAATAAGAACAAAAATGGCGACTAACCAACCAAACATAGCTTGATTCATAGAATTTGATCCACAGCTATAGCTATGATATTTCGGATCATTCTTTGGTAATGCTTGACGAGAAAAGTCACAGTAGAAGATATTGCCATTCAAAATAGAAATATCGGAGACATCTTTGACACTAGATGGTAATCTTCCAGATAGTCTGTTCACGTCCAGAAATAATGATCTACCTGAACTATCAGAGTCAGATGAGGTGTGATTAATTAGCTTCTCACGTGCAGTCTCTGGCTCTGGAATTGCAAGATTTGTTGTTATTAAGTTATTATAAGGTGCAAGAACACTTGAGCCGGTAGATACTTGTGTCAATTTGCTGTAAGATGTCGAATTTGAAAGAATAGGAGTAGGATTAAATTTTGAAATCAGATTCCCAGTAAACTTATTATAAGATAAGTCAAGGATTGTCCATGAACGCTCTTGAATTACTAATGGGATGATCCCTTCCAATCGATTATATGAAAGTCGCAAGTTAGATAAGGATTTGGAAATATTTAGATCACTAGAAATAGAACCCTCTAGTTCATTCCCAGATAGATACAATGACTGCAGAATAGGCATTTCAAACAAACATGAAGGAATTTTACCTCGAATACCATGTTCTAGGAAAAATGCATTGAACCAACCACTGGAATCCTTACTAGCAGATCGAAGTCTGGGATAGATGAATTTACGACACTTCGTCGCTGAGGACATACCATCTAAAATCAATTGACGCAAAAACTTTGATTCACAAATCTCAGTAGGAATCACACCAGTTAAACAATTTGAACTTGCAGCGAATACTTCCAATGAAGGTAATGTTGTAAAGTAATTCGTATCAATTTGACCAGTGAATTCATTATTACTAAATGATAAAATTGCTAAATTAGGATATTGTTTGAAAGAAGGAGGAGGTAGTCTAGGTAACAGTCCACCAAAGTAATTATTTTCCACTGCAACCTCAATTAAATAAGTACTATTAAAAATCTCAGGTGATACAGTACCAACTAGTTCATTGTTAGAAAGACGTAAATTAACAAGATATTGTTGTTGTAAAATAGTCTTGGGTATCGTTCCAGTGATATAGTTGCTATCTAGGTATAACACACCAATCCATGTAATATTCGTTTCAATGTCAGGGATTGGTCCAGTTATAATATTGTCAAAGATATAGACATATGTCAATAAAGGTGAAGTAAATATCCAATCTGGTAGACGTCCACCAATGACATTGTCCGAAAAATTGACGTAAAATAACATATTCGTTGTAATATTGATACTGGCAAGGCGCTTGAAAAACTCTGTGCTATCGACAATGGGCTCGAGTTGTAATAAATCATCTTCCAATGATGCAGATACTAACGTACGGCTACCATTCACAAAGGGAGGTAAAGAACCACTTATATAGTTACCTTGAACAGTAATAGCAAGAAGATTACTCGTGTTCAAAGATACTATATTCCCAGTAAATTGATTGTAGTTGATTTGATACAATGTCAGAGCCGTTGTAGCAGAGATGTTGGGTACAGGTCCATCAAGCTCATTGACATAGAGTGTGAGTACTTTCAATTCTGTTAATGCTAATAGACATGGAATTTCTCCCGTTAATAAATTGAATTGTACCTCAAAATTACGAATTGTTGTTAATGTTGATAATGACTGTGGAATGCGATGTTGAAAGTGATTGAAAGATAAATCAAAAGTATTAATATTGATCAAACCTGACAAAGTATCTGGTATAGACTGACTGAGTGAATTATTTGCCAACATTAACGTTCGGACGGAATGCATACTACCGATACATGGTGGTATGGACCCTGTGAGACCATTTAACTCCATGAAAATGTATTCTATTACAGGCAATTGGCAAATCGCCGAAGAAATAGTACCTTCCAATCGATTGTCTCCAATATCTAAATATGTTAAGCTGGGAAGTTGGTAAATTGATGAAGCGATTGATCCTTCAAATCTACTCCTAGATAGATCTAATATTTGGAGAAATAATAATTGTGAGAAATTGTCAGGAATAGGACCACCTAATAACAAATTGGCACTCAAATCAAGTGAGAGTAATCCATTCATACTCACAAGGAAATTATCTGGTAAGGGATTTCGAATACGATTATCCGCTAGACTGAGATAAGTAAGTGATGTGAGATTTGCCAAAGCCCCGGGTAATGTACCATCTAGATTATGGGAATCGAGTTCTAATCCAATTACTGTACAGAAAACATTGGGGGATCGCTTGGGACTAATCGTACAATTACTGTTGCACACTATACCTTGCCAATGCTGAATACAAGGGTTTGCATTAGGTTCACTAAAATTCCATGGAATGGATATCACGTTTGATCCATCAGTAGGACGTTCTATCCATATCCACCTATCTCCATTCGTTGCTGTGTAGAGAGAATGCAATGCATTAAATTCTGACGCTGGTATATTTGGGATATACGGCAGTCCAGGTAATGCGGCAACAGATGTTTCTAGGTTCTGATTTCTTGAACTCCCAGCTTCAGGATATCGCTGCCACGACGCATCATTTTTCGGCTGTGCTAAAGTTTGAAAATTATTCGTTGTAGGGAAAGCAACTGTGCCACACCATACACAAAATATCTGTAAAACATATAACTCCAAAATTACTAAACTCATTGAATTGACCATGATGATGGATAGAATAATCTTAACTAATGAAGTCAAATATAACGTTCTATGGTGATAATTATGATTAGGATGGATGACAAGCATCAACATCAAACATGATATGGCGCTTGATTGATTGAACAAGAAAAAGAAATAATTGCTGGGCTATCCCAGATCTGGGATCTGTAAGTTTCATCAAACCCGATTGGGTTACTTTTCAGGGTCTTTCCAATTTAAAAATTGTCTTGTCCGAATATTTCATTCACATTCCTGTGACTTTTGAACTTGTGAGAAAAGTTGTCTGAGCGCCGAAGTGGAAGGTACAAGCTTGCTGATGAACTCTGATGAAATTACCTTGGATGCATGCAACTTCCCACCACTAGTTATAGTTTTAAAATACCTATCAAATGAACCTACAAGCACTAAAATTGCTTCGGTGTGTAAGAAAATCTATTTTGAAAAATTGTGATGAAAAAGCCAGGGGACTCTAAAACAAAATCAATGGGGCATTCGATTCATTGATTCAGCGATCTAAATATGGGATCATGATGTACATTGGATGATGGTACAATACAATAACCTAATCGTCCATCTATACTGTCCCATGATGTCACACACATATGCACGCTTCAAATACACACTCAACTGCCAGGAAGAAACGAAGTCAGTGAAATTGAAAATATCCATCGGAGGGTTACATGGATCGTTTAAGCAAGTGGTCATATTATTAGTCTTATTCCAAGATTAAATCCGAAGTGTCAAACATGATGATTCCTCAAGTTGCACGGGTTGCTAAAATCATGCTAGATTTTGCTGGACTCACAGGGCTTGAACCAGTCAGCAACTGCCCAAAGAGATATCTTTGGACGGACTCATTTGCTGTATGTAACTTTTTGGGACTTCATGAACTCACCAATGATGGTCGTTTTTTGGATTTAGCAAAGCGATTGGTTGAGCAAGTTCATCATCATCTTGGTCGTCATAGAAGTGATGACCCGAATGGTAGGAACGGTTGGATAAGTGGATTTGGTGACGAGGAAGGCAATATTCACCCCACTATTGCAGGATTACGCATTGGTAAAGAGTTCAACGAACGACAAAAGAGCGATCCGATTGATACGGAGTTGGAATGGATTCAAGATGGACAATACTTCCACTATCTCACGAAATGGATGCATGCTCTACAGCGCATGAGTCATTACACTGGAGAACATCACTATTTACAGTTGGCGATGGAAATGGCTAAGGGGGTGTTTCCAAAGTTTTCATATGCTACTGGCGGACAGGGTGGTGTATTTCGTGGGAAATATCGCATGTATTGGAAAATGAGTATCGATTTGTCTTATCCTTTGGTGACTTCCATGGGTCAACATGATGCTCTTGATGGATTTCTTACATATCGTGAACTAAACGAAGCTGCATCTAAAGTTATTCCATTAGGTGCTCTTCCTGGGACAATTAACTTGGACCCCGAAATTGCAATTTTAAAAGAGATGGCATCAGAAGGAACTTGGTCCACCCACGATACGCTTGGTTTGGGTGGATTGCTTTGCGATGCTTTTAAGGTAGTTCAATTTTCGAACGAAAATGTTGCTGCTGAGAATCCATTCATTTGCAAATTGGATGATAAGTGTGTGCTTTCAAAAGAATTATTGTATACGGGATTGATAGGACTTCGATATATTCTATCCCAAAAGCCGATGCTTTTTGATCGTCCTGCAAAATACCGATTGGCATTTAGAGAACTTGGCTTGTCGATCGGTTACAAAGCAACATGTGCGTTGCTTAAGTGGTTAGAAGAATATCCTCAGCCAAATCCTCAATGGGAAGAAGTCATTCATCTATCTGAGGAGATCAGTGAAAGGTATCGTCAACAATTTCAATCAAGATGTTGAAGATTTTTGGATGAAAGTAGAATCCCAGTCTCCTCAAATTGATACCTGGAGAGATCATCGGGAGATTAATATGGTCATGCTGGCAACTAGTGCTCTTCCTTCTAGCTTTTTGATGATCTGAAGGTGATGAATCTACATAGTTCAAATATGAATACAATAATTGAATCCCATACTTAATTCATAAAACTTTTATTATCATACCTATAGGTTATAAGAATCGGTTAGTGTGAGATGCTATTTTCTTCGTCAAAGAACTGAACTTCAACTGTTCTTATGAGATCCTGAATGTGGCAGCACATACAGAGCGGCATGCGACAGCAGAAACACATGCTGGTCTCATACCATTTTAGAAGGTATGATTGTTGTTTATGGTTTATTATTTTAGGCCTTGGAGTCTTACATATTGCTGATGTTCCATGCTCCCTTGCTGCGCTTCCTGCTGCTACCTCTGTGCACACTCTGCTGCTCTGCTGCTACTGTGTATTTTGCTGTGTGTGTCCCTGCTGCTGCTGAGCCCGCTCTGCTGCTGGACCGGCGTGCTGCTGCTGTTCAAAATGTAGTTGTGGTACAAATAAATTGAAAAAAATTGATTAATTAATTGGTTAATGAAGAAAGGGGCTAAAGTTAAGGGATTCAGAATCTCCTTGAGATCAATCGCCGCTCTGATAGTGCTGATAACGGCCTCAGGATGGCTCATTGTCTCGTTGCATCACCATCGAGTCGCTAATATTGATTCCACCTCCAACGTTGAAATGCGAATGGCCAATAATGTGCTTCCCATAAAAATACTCAACTTTACCACTTTACCAATGAATTCATCGAAAAAAAATCATCTTTCTACTGTGACACATCATGACGCAATGGATCCCTCGATAGCTAGGATAAGTAGAGAGTTAAATAATTCTATTGCATTATTTCTGACTCGACAACATAGTAACAAGCGATCGACGCGACAGAAGCGCTCTAGTTCATCTTCACTGCGCACTGTAACATATGCATCACATCATGGTAATGATGACAGGTTTTGTCGTGCTATCGAATCAGCTATCCGTTATCATCACTCTGTGGTTGTGCTTGGATGGGGTCAACCTTGGAAAGGATTAGCCCAAAAGTTGGTGGCAGCATTGGATTTTGCATCGTATTTGCCACCAACTGATTTAATGCTTTTTACAGACGCATTTGATGTCGCATTTACAAATACTCCATCGTATATTGAAGAATCATTTCTCGCACATCACTATGATATCCTATTCTCAGCAGAATGCGGTTGTTGGCCACATCTTGCAATCGATCCTACTATTTGTCAACATGATTATCCACAATCACCAACTGCTTATCGGTTTTTGAATTCCGGTACATGGATTGGTTATGCCGACAAGATGAAATATCTCTTACGCGACGTTTTGGTAGAGATTGACAATAATTTTACCAAAGCAAATGACCAAAAGCTCCTGGCCGATTTTTTCCTTTATCGGAATGATCGATATAATATTTCTTTGGATTATCACACAAGAATATTTCAATCAATGCATAGATCAAACAGCTCTAGCAACTTCAATTGCTATCCATTTGGAGACATGATGTTAACCAAAGAAAAAGAGTGGATGAATACTCGTACGAATACTATTCCTGCCATTCTTCATTTTAATGGAGGAGGAAAACAGTATCACCTGCGAATGCTTGAAAGATTATGGTACAAAGGGCCAGAATATTATCACATTCGAACATATCGCCATGTCACAAAAGGTGCCAGAAAAATGCCTGGTGCTGATAGTGATGGTGGTGGGAAAATCGAAGATCAGCTTATCGATCTATTAGGTACTACATTCAAAACAATGAAATTCGGCGATCTTTGCAGTGATTATTTGATGAAAGAGAAAAAAATATTTTCTTTATGATGAAGTCTTTTATATAAGTTTTTATTTGTGGCCAAAATGATTAATTCGAATATATAATATCTATTTGAATATTGTTCAATATGGTTATCATATTTATTATTGATTTTTGAATTTGATCGGATCTTATGTTGTCTGGTCATTGTTTGAGGACGATCGTAAAACAATTTTCCTGTATAAGCACACACACATTAAACGATCATAGAATGTATGTTAACTTGATTGAAAGTCAATTCATTTTCTAATTCAATGTCAATTGAATTCGAATTCGAATTATTACTCTTGCCTTTTTCGCAAGTATAAAGGGCTTTGTACCATTCTCTCCTATCACAATTCATGTTTTTATTGTTTTGTGGAGTAGATTGTGGTGTTCTTAATTTGCTCGATATCACAAGAATTTTCAGACCTATTCATTGAGATGATGTTCAATTATATTAGCAGTTTATTGCCATTCGACGAATTTCGGGACAATGTGAAGAAAGTTACAATGTTACATAAGTAAGAAATTGAAGTACAGTAATTCGGAATAGATCTATAATTGCGGCAAAACAATATCTTTAGAAAGCATTCCGATTGGAAGACGACTACTATTAGAATGCTTGCATTAATCTTCGTTTTTTGCAATTTTCCTTTGATCCTTTTGTTTCAATTCTTATGGAATCGAATTGCTAGAACATTTGCAAGCTCCAATTTAAAGACAAAAACTCGCACTATACCAGGATCCTTGGGATTGCCTATGATGGGTGAAACACTATCTTATCAAATCGACAGGTATGTTCCAATAATATTAAGAAGCTAATTAAATTATGTTTATTGATACTGAAATTCAATAGACAAGAGTTTGTACGACAGCGCTATCAAATATATGGACCAATATTCAAGACTTGCCTGGATTTTTCAGGATCATTTCTAATGGGAGAAGAAATTGTTGTATGCTTCGATGATACTGCAACCACAACGTTTCAGCCGGTAGGAACCTTGTTGGGATATTGCGGATTCTTTGGATACAACAGCAATACTCCACTCGATAAAGTTGCAATGGTTGCAAGTGCTCTCTTTAATGATCGCAATCACTTAGATCAATTAGAAGCCAAGATTGATTCGATTATCCAACAATTCCTTTATCGATTGTCGTTTGAACAAGAGTTTGCCTTTGCAGAAAAAATTAATGAGTAAGTTGTCTTTCAATTTTTTTAGCATTGTTCATGATATATATGATACTGTATGTCACAATAGGTTGGCTTGTGAATTAACTTCTACACTCTTACTGGGTATGACTGGATATTCTCCTCGTCTGCAACATCTACTAGATAGCTATTTGTTGCAAGGCCAACTGGATGAAACTTTTCATTCACCTCAACTCTATCGAGATCAAATACAAGCATTTATTCAATCAGCAATTCGTGAAGAAGATCGTTTAAACATGCTCTTTTCCCAACGGACTAATGATATAGAAGATGAGGACGACCACAATTACAACTTACTTAAAAATATGATGAAGGAAATTACATCAATATTGGAAACAGAATTCGTTTCTTCTAATTGTAATGTCGACGAAAACCGTCGATCAACAACAACTGCGCATGTCACAAACCAACAGATGATGGACTTTATCTTCATCCTTATGGCGGATGTCTTCTATCGCTCCCTTGTTCAACATTTACGTAGTTTACTCTTCGTTTTGTTAACGAATAAAAGGGATTTGATGGTTGTTGCAATCACTGCACTTGAAGCCTATCACAACCTTGCTGTTGAGTTATCTCATAACCGTGATCTAGTGAGTCAAATCAAATCCATGGGTTTGGGAATGGGACCTGGTGCTGGCGGAGTAAAAGGTTTAGGCAGAGGTTGTAGTAGTGGCTTTCGTTGGTCTCCCTTCTTGAGAAATGATCGCGAACCATTTATGAAAGTTGAAGATAATGAAAACGATGCACTTACAAGGGAATTTCGACAGGATGTCTCATTGACTTCTCCTCTCGAAAGAGTGATTCATGCAGCATGGCACTTAATGGGCAGCAATGGAGATGTCAATGATAATAAAGACGATAATCGTAGACATTCCATGGGGAAAGATTACTATCAGAAAACGAATTCGAATGATACTGAAGGTATATCAGGGTTTGATGAAGATGCAATAGATGGAGGAGTGAGCGGGCTTTTACTAGACGAAGAAGACAGTGATAAGAGCGATGGAGAGGAGGAGTACATGAGAGAACATCAAAGAGAAGGTTCTGATGATGAAAGTAATGAGTCTGAAGCACACAATAGTGATGCTGACACTGTAGATATCCACAGAAAATATCGCAATCATGTCACAGTAGACACTCAATTCCGTCCTGAACAAGATCGTCTTCAGATACAAACAAGTCTTGGAGATAGTTTACCGACTGAGAACCAGAACAAATCAACAAAAGATTCCTCATCGTTGGACAATTCAACGCATGACACCCAGTCAACGCCTCCCACTCGTTATGATCAAACTCAACATCTTCTGTCTGAGAGTGCAACTAGTTGTACCCCCAAACAGAGTCAGTCCTATGCTAATGTTGCAAAACCTCAATCCAATCATACTTACAAGACTCCACCGAAAAGACAAGAAATGAATAATAAGCAGCGAGAAAGATTGAATATTGCAAGCAAAGCATATTGTCGATCAGTTGAAGATATTGCCGAATGTGCTCAAAAAGCAGCAATTCTACCTCCGATTCCTCTTCAATGTTCACTCTATCGCATCAACGCGGTATGTACTTAACTTGACAATAATTGATGATTTGATATTGAGTTAATCTGCTTCCTTCTTTCATAGCTTGCAAATATCAAGACCACCATGACTATCCATCCACCAGACAGCAGGAGCGCAATACCCTCCTCAGAAGTAGGTGAGAGAATATCTCGTTCACGCAATTAGGTCGTTCCTCATCACCTGCTTTCGCAGGAAGCATTCCAGTTCTTCGAGATGTTACGTTTGACTTGCGTCCAGGAGACCTGCTATGCATGATCAATCATTTGCCTGAACCCAAGGCCAGTGCAGAGCAATTCTTGGACCTTGGGTTGTTAGGTAAGCTAATCGTGATGTCTTTCACACATGAATTGCTCGCAAATTATCGATGGAGATTTGAACGAAACTTCTTGAAAATCAGTTCACAATTGAAAGCATCACCCAGTTTTACAACTATTTGCAACGCGGCTTTCGTTGTATCAGGCTTCCATAAGAAATCGTTCACCACCACTGTTGCTCAAGAGGTCATGACAAATCGTGAACTTTATCGACAAGAATACAATATTCCTAAAGATGGAAAGGAATCTATGGGTCGTAGTTCCTCCATGATCGATGATTATATTAGTGATGGGTTATAGTGGGCGATTGAGGTGCAGTTTGTAACATTAAAAATATTCTTCATATGGAATAGTATTCAAAAACAGATTATTACTTCTTTCACTCGAAGAATACCCACTAACCGGCGACCTCCTTACTCACCTCAACATCTATCACGATTGCATTAATACCTTTTGTAATATCGTCTATACTTGGCAAGAATTCTATCGGATGTTGAGGGGAGTAACCATCCTCTGTCTCTACACACTTTTTTAAACCTCTCACCATGCACTCTTTTCCCCATTGTATTAAATCTTCTTTTCCCATTTTTTCGGGCAAATAATCCGTTCCCCATGATGAAGCTATCTCCACCGAATACTTCCCTGTATGTTTAACGCAGAAAATAATGTTAGAAAGTAGCGATCTCTCGATGGTATCCTTACCGATGCAAGTGATATCACAGTCAAAAACATTACCAAGAGTATCAACCTCAAGTATCACTGGGGCTATACCATTTTCCTTGCGTCTGTCCCGTCCAATCAACAGTACAGAACATCCTAGAGGCCTGATAGAAGAGGGATATAGCGTGCGCTGATGGAACATATGTCCAACAGTTGTTGCCAATCGCCGCAGGGGTATGGATGAACCAAAATTTGCGGAATGCGTCATGGATCGCTGGAACACGTAATCGGTTACATGGCTCACATCAGATGCAATTCCTGAACCAATAATATGCAAATCGCTGTGGATCAAACGTAGCTTATCTGGCGTTTCCCTCCCCTCTCGTAAAGATACTTCATCGCCTATCAGCCTGTGGTTCAAAGCATCAGAGAAGGAAAGTATAACGATGGAATCTATTCCTTTCACAGCAAGCACCGTCCCGCCATTTCTGGCAGCAACTTGAGCATACTCAACTTGTACCAACCTGCCCTCTTGATTGAACGAATGCAACAATGGCATAAATAGCAGGATAATCACTCCCATCAACAGTTGAGACATTGCATAGAGATACATGGAGGAGCAGATCATCAAAATTCATGTGAAGAAAATTAAGAATCGAAATCCAGAATAATTAATTGCTATTGTATGTAAATAAAAAGTGAGAAAAAAATTTCGAACGATCTACCCAGGACTTGAACCTGGAACCTCCTGATCCGTAGTCAGGTGCGCTATCCAATTACGCCAGCAGACCGCTTGGGAAGGAAAGTCTGCATAATTATATAAAGAACTTTACACTACGCTCTGTGAAACTGCATGCTTTCAGTTGGCGCGCCCTGGAGTTCATTGCTTTTCATTTCATCATATTGACAAGATCACACACCTGCCATTCGGTGAGCGATTTCGATTTGCGCGATTTTACACAGTTAAATTCAGTGACTCTTTCTCAGTTTCTCAAAATGTCCTCTTCTTCCTTGAATGTCATACTGACCAAGGTACATGATGCATTGGCATATGGGGCCTTATCGAAAGGCTGGGGTGGAATAGAATGTTTCAAAGCTATTCCCTTGCGAACACACATTGTGGAGTCCTCGTTTTGGATCGGTTTGTGCATTGCGACATACTATGGGTTGAATGTTCCAAAGCATTACAAAGCAATGACTGACAACATTAAGCTTGATCTGGCTCAGTCCAAGATACATCCTGTTGCAAGAGCCTTAGAGATCATTGTTGGATCAATTCATATGTTTCTTTGCTTACAACTTGTCTATTATAAGTCGAACATCTCTTCTTTGATCAACCTCTTGCAGCCTTGCCATGTGATCTGCTTATTACAAGGTCTCGCTCTACTCTCTACTGATACCTTTGGTGTTTTAGTCGCGGTGTTCGTGTTGCCTGCATTGACCGGTACAACTGCAGCCATGCTCTTTCCTGAGACGGATGGGTTGGACCAGCCGTTTGAAATGCAAGCTTACTGGATACAACACTACTTTATCGAAGCTGTCCCACTGTACCTTCTTCTTAGACGTGGATCATTAGCTTTAAAGTACTCCAACATTTATACTATGCTTGGAGGACTTTGGATTCTCGCTGTCTTGCACTTTTCATTGTATGAGGTAAGCATTTTTATCTTCAGTTGAAGTGTAGATGAAGCATTTTTCTCATTGTAATTCTTTCTATTCATAGATTGTCGATTGGATATTGATGGTAAATGTTGAATTCATGTTGTGTCCAACAGACCAAATGATCGATATTTTCAAAATTTTGCCACCATGGCTAACTATCTTCACTCATAGAACTGTCATGACCTTTATAGTTATCATCGTGGGTATTATTATTTCCTACGTGTACATGGCTCTCGCTTATATACTAAAGGCGCTGTTTCCAGCACTATTTGCTCCCAAAATCAAAGTGGTTTAGACTGTGTTTTACTGTTTTCCACCCCTTATATTAAAAGTACAATAGTTAGATGCAATATTAATAGAATGTAGTGGGTCTTATTTTGCAAGAACAGTGTGCACTGTTGTGCTTGAACTAACAAAATTGTACTAATAACATGTCATAAAATTAATGGATCAAAAATATTTGCTTCATATGAGCGATAGCTTTTCCTTGATATATTCATATACGTTGATTTTATCAAGTAAGGTGGAAAATCATTTCTCCATGCAAATAAATCAATTTTAATCCAATTTTCCAGAACCAACTGGTGCATTAATCACTACCTTACATAATAATAAAAACACAGAAGATTAACAATAACTATTAACCGCATGCGGTTGCCTACTCTATGTATATGCACCCAACAACATACACACAACGACAGTACAAAACAATTACACTTGATCTATTCTATGTAGTAAAGTTATCAATGGTCTTCTGTACTAATCCCGTCACTAACACTCAATGTATGATAATCTCCATTCGAATTCGTACCATTGCCTTGCAACGCTCTCCGCAGTTCATCCTGACTGTTACTGTGCAATTGCGATGGACTTTCGCACCCATGTTCAATATCAACTGATGAAACACGAGCAATTTCTACCCCTTCCATCGAATCTGCGCTGCTGGACAACTTCGAATGGTTATGTATTGGAGAGCCCACAACTGACTCAGACGCAGATACTTGGCGATACCCAACAACTGATCC
>JACCEA010093644.1_pt1 | contig 16289 bp, 7 predicted proteins | sample 7449851 | NCBI WGS metagenome assembly JACCEA01 (sample SAMN15323453, study PRJNA562643) | freshwater metagenome | isolation source: river surface water | place: USA:Blue River Watershed | collected 2017-08-18 | reverse complement strand
TACCTTGGCAAGGTATCGCTCTACCAACTGAGCTAATCCCGCAAAACTTTGGCTCCCCGACCTGGGCTCGAACCAGGGACCTACGGATTAACAGTCCGGCGCTCTACCGACTGAGCTATCGGGGAATATTCGGTATCACATGCAAAGGCCCATCGGGTGACGGGCCTTGCAGCGTGAGCCTTGAATTATACATCATGCGCAGACGTGTACGCCGGGACGACGGCCATTGTTCCATTGGCCTCCCAAAGCACGTTCGATCTGCGCCGCCAATTGCAGCAGCAGGCCATCGTTGGCCTGCCGTGCCTGCGCATGGATGCCGAACGGCAGCCCGTTCTCCTGCACCGCCATCGGCAGCGAGATGCCTGGAATGCCGCACAGGTTGGTCAGCGGGGTGTAGGCGAAGTTGCGCCACAGGTTCTCGAACCAGTCGTACACCGAGGGGTTGTCGCTGAGCGTCAGGTACTCGGTGGTGCCCAGTTTGGGCGTGGGCAGCGCGGTGATGGGGGTGAGGATGATGTCCCACTCCTCGAAAAACGCACCGAAGGCCCGCGCTGTGGTGTTGAACACCCCTTGCATGCGCGCGCGCTCGGCGTAGCTGGTGCGCAGGCCTTCTTGCCAAATTTTGATGTTGATCGGCTCCACCAGACCTTCGGGCGGCGCATCGAGCCCGCGCGGCACCAGCAGATTGGTGATGGTCTGCGCGAAATTGCTGATGTAGCACAGCGTCTGCGCCGCAAAGGCCGCGCGAAAGTCCACCTGCGGCAACACCCACTCCACATGGTGCCCCAGACTTTCCAGGAAGCGCCCGGCCCGCTCCAGCTCGGCCGCGATGTGCGGCGTCGCGCGGTAGTCACCCCACTCGTGCGACAGCGCAATGCGCAGCCGCCCGGGGTCGCGTTCGATCAATTGCGAATACGGCTCGGCCGGCATCCAGTACGGCATGAACTCGCCCGGCGCACCGCCACGGCAATGGTCCACAAAGGCCGCCGTGTCGCGCACCGTGCGGCTTTGGCAGCCCTGCGTCGACACAAAGCCACTGATGTCGGACAGCCCCGGCGCGATCGAAAACACGCCGCGCGAAGGCTTGAGGCCGATGTTGCCGTTGAAGCCCGCCGGAATGCGGATCGAGCCGCCGCCGTCGGTCGCATGCGACAGCGGCAGCACTCCGGCAGCCAGCGCCGCCGCCGTGCCCGCCGACGAGCCGCAGGTGGTGTATTCGAGGTTCCAGGGGTTGCGCGTGACATAGACCGCCGGGTTTTCGGCCGAGCTGCACACGCCAAACTCGGGCGTGGTGGTGCGCCCGATGATGTTCAGACCCGCCTTGCGGATCTGCCCCGTGAGAAAACTGTCGGCCTCGGGTCGGTGGCCGCGCATGAGCAACGAGCCCATCTCCTGCAACCGCCCCTTGACCGTGGGGCCGAGGTCCTTCATGAACCAGGGCACGCCGGCAAACGGGCCTTGCGGGTTCATGCCGTCCTTGAGTGGATCGGCCACGACATCGTCAAACACCTCGACCACCGCACTCAGTTGCGGGTTGACCTTGGCGATGCCTGCCGCCGCCTGAGCGGCCAGCTCGGCCGGTGTCACCTGGCGCTGGCGCACCAGCGCAGCCAGTCCCACCGCGTCGTGCCGCGCCCACTCGTCCCAACCCATTGCCAAAGACATGCTCAAACTCCTGCAAATGCCAATCCATTATGGAGACCCTGCACCACCGAACCCGGACCAGCACGCGACACCCCCCGATTCGGGTATGCATTTAACAATTAGACGTATGATCGCGAAAAAGCTTTAGTCACTTAAAAATAGATTCGAGGATTCTTTTGAATCTTTTTGACGCCCGCACCGCATTCCTCATCACCGGCCTTTTGTATTTCCTGATGCCCCTGGTGGTCTGGCTGGCTCTGCGCGAACAGAAAAACGGCTCGGTCACCCTGTGGTGCGCAGGCGGTGAGCTGTTTGGCCTTGGGTTGCTGCTGATCAGCCTGCGCGAGCACGTCCCCGACTGGGTCAGTTACGATCTGGCCTCCTTGTGCATGCACCTGGGCAATGTCCAGCGCATCCAGTCGCTGCGCAAGCAACTCGGCAACCCCATGCCCATGCGGGCCTTCATCGCGCTGGTGCTCACCTTCTGGCTGGGCTACGAAGCGGGCCGGCTGCTCGCGCCCCAAGGCCCCTACCACTTCGTCTGGTCGTCGTTGACGGTGGCTTTTCAGTCTTTGTGGATACACCAGCTGGCACGCCGCATTGCGCGCAACGAAGGCATCGAAAGCGCGAAATGGCTGGGCAACGCTTACCTTCCACTTGCCGTGTTTCTGGTCTTGCGCGCCGTCCAGGTCACGACGGGCGCCGCAGTACCTGGCCTGCTGGTTGACGAATACATTCCCCTGACGATTGCGCTGCTGGGCATCTTCTCGGCCGTGCTGGGCAACACCAGTTTTCTGGGGGTGTTCGTCGAACGTGTTTCGCGCCTGCAGCTTCAACAGGCCCAGGACCGGGCCCGCCACCAGGAAAGTGCACGGCTGGGTCGCCAGATCATCCAGCTCGACCGCCAACGTGCCATGGGGCAGATTTCCCTGTCGCTCGCCCATGAACTGAGTCAGCCGCTGACCAACATCACCCTGATTGCCGAACGCGCCAAGATGGATCTGCAGCAAGACGTCGTCTCGAAAACCGAATTTGCGACATACACCGCTGACATCCTGCGCAACACCCACAACGCGATCGAAATCATGGGCCGCATTCGCGGCTTCATCAAAGCCAAGGATGTCCAGTTGCAGCGCACCAGCCTGCAGGACGTCTGCGCCAACGTCAACAGCCTGATGGGCGACTGGCTGCGCGGCGAACACATCCACCTGCAGATCCATGCCCCGGACGCACCCCTGACCGTCCAGGGCGACCCGGTGCAGCTTGCCCAGATCCTCGTCAACCTGGTGCGCAACGCGGGACAGGCCACTGCGGGACAAAGCAGCCGAACCATCACCATGACCCTGACTCAGCAGAATGCCCTGTGCTGCGTGCAGGTGCAGGACAACGGCCCCGGCTTCAGCGCGCAAGCCCTGCAAAACAATGCCGCGGCCTTCTACACCACCAAGGACGACGGTCTGGGGGTGGGTCTGTCCATCTCGCGCCAGATCGCCGAACAGCACCAGGGCCACCTGACCTTGGGCAACGCGCCCGAAGGCGGCGCCGTCGTCACCCTCTCCCTGCCTGCCCTGTAAGGCGCAGCCTGCGCTACCAGGTGGCGGCTTGCACGATGGCGGCTTCGAAGGCCCGGGTGTGCTGCACTACATCCCAAGCGGGCAGGGCCTGCAGGCGTTCGCGCAAGCCCCGCTTGAGCGCCAGCAGCGCCTGGCGGTCGGCAGCCATGCGCTGCGCGATGGCCACGTAATCGTCGTCGCCTTGCGCCACCCACTCGGGCAGGCCAGCCGCCTGCATGAAGCTCGCCCCCATGCGCGCCACAAAACTCTGGCCATGCAGCGTGAGCACCGGCACGCCCATCCACATCGCCTGCAGGCTGGTGGTGCCACCGTTGTAGGGCACGGGGTCGAGCGCGATGTCCACGTCGGCATACTCGGCCATCATGGCCGGCAGGCCCACCGGGCCGCGAAATTCGATGCGGTCTGCCGCCACGCCCAGTGCCACCAGCTGCTCGCGGAAAAACGCCACCGCGCCTTCGTCGCCAAAGCTCGGCGCCTTGAGCAACAGGCGCGAGCCCGGCACGGCCTGCAGCACGCGCGCCCACAGCGCCAGTGTGTGCGGCGTGAGCTTGGGCACGTTGTTGAAGCTGCCAAAGGTCAGCGGGCGCGTGGCCATGGCTGCGTCAAACTTGGGCAGGGGGTAATCCTCTTCGGGGGCGTAGCAGAACACCGTGCCAGGCAAGCGCGCCACGCGCTCGGTGCACAGCGCGTCGTCTTCGGGCGGGGTGACCACCGCATCACCGATCAGCCAGTCGATGTTCGGTACACCGGTCGAGCCCGGATAACCCAGGTAGCTCATTTGCACCGGCGCCACCCGCGCGGCAAACATCGCCATGCGGTTGTGTTTGGTGTGACCCGACAGGTCCATCAGCACGTCGATGCGGTCACTGTCGATGCGCCGCGCCAGTTGCAGGTCATTGAGGCTGCCGGCCGTCACCCAATGCTCCACACGCTGGCTGGCCTGCACCGTCTGCGCGTCCTGCGACACGCCAGTGAAATACACAAACACCTCAAAACGCGTGCGGTCGATCTCGCGCAGGATGGGCTGCATGAAGATGTTGACCGGGTGCTGGTAATGCAGGTCGGCCGTGACCAGGCCCAGTCGCAGGCGGCGACCGGTCAACGGCTCGCGCACCAAGGATTCACGGGCACGCGCGCCCTGCCCCAGCGGCGCGAACAGCGTGCGGTGCAAAGCCGCCACCTCGGCCGCCGACAGGCGGTCCGAATACAGCGCGCTCATCGCCGCGCTCGACGCCATCGGGCCGGGGCGTGGTTCGTCCGCCGCCAGTTGACGGTAAATCGCCATCGCCGCATCGGCATCGCCGCGCTTGCCGGCAATGGCCGCACGCAGCGTGGATGCCGCGGGCACCTCGCCCAGGCTCAAGGCCTTGTCCAGCGCCTGCTCGGCCTGCTGCAGGTGCCAGCTTTCGGCGTGCACATGCGCCAGGTTCGACCAAGCCTGCGGCTCATTCGGGTGCAGTTCGGTGGCGCGGTCCATCACCTGCGCCGCCTCGGCCACAAAGTTGTGTTGCAGACTCAGCAAGGCGAGCCGCGACAGCGTGGGCAGCGCCTGCGCCGCCGAAGCCCGCGTGAGCAGCGCGTGCGCCTGCGCCTCTTGCCCCAGCCGCCAATGCGCGATGGCCGCGTCCATGCACAGCTCGGCGAGCTGGTCGTCGTCCGCGCCCGGCACCGACAGCGCCGCCTGCAACCAGGTCAGCGCCTGCGCGGGCTGGCCCACCTCCATCCCGTACTGGCCCAACAGCTGCGCCGTCTGGCGCTGGCGCACGGCGGCGTTCTCACCCGCCTGGGCGGCTGCGCGCATGGCATCGCTGCCGGCGCGCTGCGCGGCCTCATGCTCGCCCAGCTGCATCATCACGCGGGCCATGCCCAGCAGCGCCTCGTGGCGCTGCGGTGCCACGTCGATGGCGCGCTGGTAAGCAGCGGACGCTTGCCCCAACTCGCCCATCTGCCGGCACAGATGCCCCGCCTCAAGCCAACCGCTGTAATTCACCGCATCACGTCGCAGCGTCTGCGCAAACGCCTCGCGTGCGGCCATCAGCTCGCCCTGGCGCACCAGCGTGCGCGCCTTCTGCAGCCAGGCCGGCACCATCTGCGCATCGAGCTGCAAGGCCTGTTCGTACAGCGCCAGCGCCTGCGGCCACTGTCTCTCGCTGTAAGCGGCATTGCCGGCGTTGAAGGCCTGCGCGGCGGCGGTCTGGGGTGGGGCGTCGGTCATGGTTGCAATTCGTTTTCGTGGTGCTTGCGCCAATAAAGCGCGCGCGAATCCCGCCACGCCTGGCTTTGCATCGACTCGCCGGCACTGCGGTGCGAAATGGCGATGGGCCAGGTGCCCAGCCTGAGGCCGGCGGCGGTGGCGGCGCGGCAAAAATCCAGGTCGTAGAAATGAAAGCCGAGCGCCGGGTCAAAGCGCACGCCCGAGTCTTTGAGTGTGCGCGCACGCACCGCCATGAACACGCCGTCCAGCAAGACCACCGGCGCAGGCATGGGGCCGTAGTGGGAGACCGTGGTCCCTTCCGCGTCCAGATGGCGGATCGCGCCGCTCAGCTGGCCGTGGTCCCAGGGCAGCCCATCCGGCTGCGCGTCTTTGGGCGCGGGCTGCAGCCACCAGGTGGACTGCCCCGGCTGGCAGCGGCGGTTGCCGGCCACACCCACCACATCGAAATGCAGCAGCGCCTCTTGCACGCGCCAACCGCACAGCCAGTCGTCCAGCGACACATCGTCGTGCACAAACACCAACACATCGTCTGGGCCGGCCTCATCGATCGCCTGGTTATAGCAGTCGCCCAGCGGCCGGCTGTTGTTGTCAAACAGGCACAGCCGCAAAGGCAGCATCTGCGCCACTTGCGGCAGCGAACGGCCCAGCAGCGACTGCGATTCAAATTCGGCGCGCGAGTCGCGCGTGGCGCACACAAAGGTCAACATCTTGTGGTCCATCAAACCGCAGGCCGCAAAAAATGCTGCGCGGCCAAGGCGCGCATCTGCGCCTCGTCGCGGTGCTCGGGCGCCAAGATGTCGGGCGCCACACGCGGGTCCACGTCCAGACACACTTCGCGCCACAACGCAGGATCAATCCCCGGCGGGCGCAAGCCACTGCCACGCGGGCCGCTGCCGATGTTGAGCCAGGTTTTCATGGGCATGCGCACATTGATTCAGAGAGATCAAACCAGAGAGTGCGACTTGAGCCAGTCTTTCAGTGCGGCGTTGATGCGCGTTTGCCAGCCTTTACCTGTTGCTTTGAAAGCGCCGATCACATCGGCATCGAGCCGAATCGCGGTGAACACTTTGGGGTCTTCGGATTTAGGACGCCCGACAGGCCGCCGCATGGCCACCAGCCCCTGTGCAATGTCTGGCCCAAACATTTCCTGTGCCGAACGTGCGGCCGTAAATCCCGGGGCAGAAAACTCGGGGTTGTCCGCGTCATCGTCAATGCCAGCTTGGATGCGTGCGTCTTCTGCCGCAACGGACCGCTTTCTGGCTGTTTTAGGGTTGGGCATGTCCATTCACCTCTCTGGAATTGGCCTTGCGCATGCTGATCACGCGCACAGCCTGGCCACGAAAACAAAACACCACAACATGCAAGCGCCCCTGAACATAACCCAGTGCCTGAAACCTGCGCTCTGCATATGCAACCCGGACATCCTCACGAAGCTGAGCCGTTTCCCATTCAAAGTCCGCCACCAAAGCCAGGGATACACCATGCTTGGCCTGATTGGAGGCGTCCTTCAAAGAATCAAACTCGTAACTGAATCCGCCCATTTATTGTATAAACATTAATTAAAATTGTCGAGCGAAGTCTATTCAAGCCCAAGGGCGCGCTCCCACATTGGAAAACGCGCCCCTGACCCTTTCCCTTACCCCGCGTGCACGTTGCTCTGCACGATCTGCTGGTCAATCAGCACCTGCAGCAGCGGGTCGGCGCTGTTCTGGTACACGTTGAACAGCTGGCCGTCTTGCGTGACGGAGCCGCTCTGTGACCAGGTGCCCTGCTGACCATTGGCGGTCAGCTGGTCCAGCGTGACGGCGTCCTGGCTGTCGCCCAGCACCTTGAGCTGCTGCATGCCGTCTGCCTGGGTGGACAGTTGCAGCAGGTCGTTGGCGGTGAGCTTGAGCACCTGCGCCTGACCGTCGGCCATGTTGGCCACGCCGGCCTGAATCACGGCATCGAGGTTCAGCACCGGCACGGTGTTGAACGTGAAGGCCGCATCCGACGCCATCAGCGTGCTGCCGTCGGTCATCTCAACCGTCGTGCGACCGGCTTCGGTCACACCGGCTGCAGGCGCAGAGGCCACGCCGTCGCTCGTCAGGTGGATGGCCTTCACGCCCAGGTCGGTCAGGCTGTGGAACTCGCCCGCGTCGGCCACGCCGTTGCCATTGGCGTCTTGCCAGACACCAAACTCGGCAAACTTCGCGTCCTGCGCGTCAAGCACGCCGTCGCCGTTGCTGTCAAAGCCCACGCGCAGGCCTTCCAGGTCGGTGTTGCCACCGTACAGGGTGAAGGCGTACTGGCTCTGGTCATGCACCTGGCCGTTGCCAAACTTGTTCCACACCAGCACACCGTCCTGCTGGGCGGCCCAGGCGCTGAAGTCCAGCTTGCCATCGGTGTTCACGTCCATCAGCTGCTGGGTGTAGCTGATGGTGCCGTCACGGTTCAGGTCGAACACGATGGGGCTGGCCACGGACACTACCTCGAACGCAAAGTAGATCGGGATGTCGGTCGCGTTGTCGGCGCGGTTGATGTTGGAACTGCCCGCATTCGAATCGAAGTACATGTGGGTGGAACCCGACACCGTCGACGTCCAGTAGTAGTAGCCCGGTCCTGACGCCAGCGCCCAAGCGGTGCCCGCCGGGTAGGTCGCTGCTACGTTGGTTGCGGTTGACGTGCCGTTGTATGCATCCCAGATGGCCGCAAAGTCGTCGTAGGTGTTGTTGGTCACCGTTGGCGAGTTCACTGCCGTGCCCGAGAAATACTTGTTCGATCCATAGGCATCGCCAGAAGTAGGCAACCTCAAGGTCACACCATTGACAGTGAAAGTGCGGTTGCTGTTCGTCACTACCATGCCTGAGCTGCTGCCAAAGAACTGCTGCTCGAACCCGTCCATGGTGTATTTGCCATCCCCCGTCTGAGTGATCTGACCGTCGCCATTGACGTCCCAGACGTAATACGTACGGCCTTCCACCGTGAGCGGTGAAATCAAATTGCCAGACGTACCCAGGCTGATCACAGGATCGCCTGCGGCGGGACCTGCATCGCTGTTGGTGACATTCACTCCATTGGCCACCAGCACCTGGCTGTTGGTGCCGTCATTCTGGTAGACCGTGTAGGTGGTGTTGCCACCCGTGACAGTGCCCATGTTCTTCCAGTAGCCAGTGCCTGCAGCCAGCGTGACCGCATCGGTACTGCCGCCGTCCACCACCAGCTGGTGGTACTTCATGGTGCTTTGCAGCGTGTAGGTGCCGCTGCTCCAGGTTCTACCGTCATCGCCAGTACCCAGACGCACGGTGTTGAATTCCGCCATGTCATTCACATCGGCTGCCGTCAGCGTCAGCGTGTTGGCCTGGCCGTTGGCGGCGTTCAGGTCGATACGCTCGACGCTGTTGATACGGCTCATGTCCATGCCGCCCAGGCTGTCGATGTGGGTGATGCTGCCCAGGTTCAGGGTGGCGCTGCCGTCCAGGCGGACGGTGTCGTAGCCCGTGCCGCCATCCACAAACGCCCTGGCGGTGCCAGTGTTGCTGCTCAGGTTGCTCACATCGGTGGCGGTCAGCACCACGGTGTCGCTGCCCGCGCCGGCGCTGAAGCGGTCCAGACCGCCAGCACCCGTCAGGGTGTCGGCACCTGCCGTGCCTACCACCAGCTCGTCGGCGCTGGTGCCAGTACCCAGGGCGATGCTGCCGCTGACGTACTGCGGACCGCCGTAGATGACGTAGGTGGAGCCATTCGTTCCAACTCCCTTGGCGCCCACCAACAGGTCGGCGTAGCCGTCACCGTTGAGGTCTCCTCCGTTGGACACGCTAAAGCCCGCCTGGCCACTGGCTGTCGCGCCATTGATCACAAAGCCGCCCACGCCCGAGCGCAGGTCGGAGGCATAAACCGTCGTGTTGGAGGCCTTGCCATACACCACATAGCTGCGACCTGCATCGGTGCCCGAAGTGGGATCGGCCGTGTTGGCGCCCACCACCAGGTCGGCCAGACCGTCGCCGTTGAAATCACCGGCGTACGACACGCTGGTACCGAAGCTTCCAGACAGGTTGTCCACGATGGTGAAGCCTGGTGTCGTGCCGCCCGCATTGCTCAACGTGATCGTGGCGCCGGCCAGCGAAGCGCCGCCAAACACCACATAGGCCTTGTTGGTGCCGTACGCGCCAACCAGCAAGTCCGCCACGCCATCGCCGTTCACATCGCCAGCGCCAGCCACGTTATTGGCGTATTCGCTGGTCGCATTGCCCAGGATCTTGAAGCCAGCTGTGCCCATGGTGCCAATATCGAGGCTGCCGCTGGCGGTGCGACCGAAGACCACGTAGCTCATGCCCTGGTTGATGCTCCCGTTACCGCCAACCAGCACATCTGACAAGCCATCGCCGTTGATGTCGCCCAAGTTGGTGACCGAGTTGCCAAAGCCGGTCCCTCCGTTGTAGAGAGCCAGACCCAAAGCCCCTGCACTGGTCAGATCGCTGAAGCTGGTGTAAGCACCGCCCTGAATCTTGTTGCTATAGATGACATAGGCAGACCCCCCACTGGCCGAGGCTCCCACCAGCAGATCGGCTACACCATCGCCGTTGAAATCACCTGCGGTAGAAACGTCACTGCCAAACTGCTCTGAACCGATGTTGCCGTTGATCATGAACCCGGATGTGCCCATGCTGGAGCCAATGGTCACCGTGGTGCCATCGGACTTTCCGTACACCACATAAACGGCACCGCTGTTGCTCCCCTCGACGGGGCGGCCAACGATCAGGTCCGCCAGGCCGTCGCCGTTGAGATCACCCGCGTAGTGCACCGCTTGCATCCCACCGTTGGCATCGTTGATGGCAAAGCCCTGCGAGGCACTCATGGTGGCCAGGTTCAGCGGCATCAGGTTAGCCGTGTTGCCAAACACCACATAGGTCTTGGTGTTGGGCGTGATGCTGCTGGGGTAAGCCGATACGATGAGGTCGTCGATGCCGTCGCCGTTCACATCACCGGCATACGACACGTCGTAGCCGCCATTGGTCAGGGCCGTGGCCGTCAGGTTGATGGGCGCGGTCGGGTAGGTGTTGGGTTGCAGCAAGACCTGCACCCGCGTGTCCACAATCAGTTGCGATTGCGTCTGCGCGTTCTGGATCACTTGGTACTGCGTGGTGCCATTGCTCACCACGCCCACCTGCACCCAGCCGCCCTGCGTGCCGCCAATGACCAGCTTGTCCAGGCTATCGCCATCGACCACCAGCTGGTGGTAATTGGTGCTGGCGCCCAGCGCCGAGCCGCTCACATTGGTCCAGGTCTTGCCGTCGGCACTGGCGCTGCCGGTGCGGATCAGGTTGACGCCGGCCATGTCGTTCACGTCGACCGAAGTCAGCGTGAGCGTGTTGGCCGCCGCGTCGCTGGTCAGGTCGATGCGCTCGACGCTGCTGATGCGGCTGAGCTGCTCGCCAGTGGCGCCGGTCATGGCACCGGCGTTGCGGATCTGAGTCAGATTGAGGCTGCTGCCGTTCAGGCGCAGGGTGTCGTAACCGGTACCGCCATCCACATAGGCCTTAAGGACTCCGGCGGTGGTACTGCCCAAGTTGCTGACGTCGCTGGCCGCAAGCTCGACGGTGTCGTTGCCCGCACCACCGGTGAAGCGGTCCAGGCCGCCGCCGCCCGTCAGGGTGTCGTTGCCGGCAGTGCCCACCACCAATTCGTCGAGGAAGGTACCGGCGCCCAGCGCCACAGTGCCGCTGATGTACTGCGAGCCGCCATAGATGATGTAGGACTTGCCGGCGGAGGAACCGGCAAGAGGGCTGGCGTAACGCGCACCGACAATCATGTCGGCAAAGCCATCACCGTTGAGGTCACCCGCTGACGATACGGAGAAACCAAAGCTGTCGCCAGTGGTTGGTGAGTTGATGACAAAGCCGCCATTGCCGCTGCCCACGTCAGACAGCTGCACCACGCCGGTGCTGGCCTTGCCATAGACCACATAGGTGCGCCCTGCGACCGAGCCGGCTGCCGGGGCGCCAATGATCAGGTCGTCGAGGCCATCGCCGTTGATGTCGCCCGCGCTGCTGACCGAGGTACCTGCGCGGTCATTGCTTTGCCCATTGATGGCAAAGCCGCCAATGCCCGCAACGATAGACGCCATGTTGATGCTGGCAGGTGCGCCGCTGGTGCCAAAAACCACATAGCTGCGGCCGGCATTGCTGGTGGCAGACCAGGCGCCAATCACGACGTCAGCCAGACCGTCACCGTTGACGTCGCCAGCGGCGCTGACGGAATAGCCAAAAGTGTCACCCGTGGCTTGCCCGTTCATGGCAAAGCCCTGGCTGGCGGCCAAAGACGTCACGTTGACGCTCGTGGCGCTGGCCGTGGTGCCGTAGATCACATAAGAAGCACCCGTGTTGCTGGTTCGGTAGGGGTCGCCGATGATGATGTCGGCCAGGCCGTCGCCGTTGAAGTCGCCAGCAGATGAGACGCTGCCAGGGGACGTCAGCCCACTGATGCGGTAACCACCAGCGCCGCTCGACCAGCTGGCCAGGTTGATGGAGGACTGTGTATTGCTGCCGAACACCACATAGGTCTCGGAATTCTGCTGGACAAGCATGTCGGCCTGCCCGTCGCCGTTCACGTCACCGGCCGACGACACCAAGACGGGTGAACTGGCGCTGGTGCTGCTGATGACAAAACCGCCGCTGCCTTGCGCCACGGCTGAAAGGTTGATGGCCGTGGTAGCGGCGGTACCGTACACCACATACGCTTTGTTGGAACTGTTCGCACCCACAATCACGTCGGCCAAGCCGTCGCCGTTGACGTCGCCCGCTGCCGACACCGAGTAGCCCGCCTGAGTAGCGGCTTCGCCCTGGATGACGAAACCACCGGTGCCATTGGCCACGGCCGACAGGTCGATGCCCGTGGGTGTGCCGGTTTGACCAAACACTACATAGGCTCGGCCTGGTGCTGTGCGGTCAGTGGGTGCGCCGATGATGACGTCGTCCAGACCGTCACCGTTGACGTCGCCAGCGTTCGACACCGAGAAGCTGCTTTGGTCATTGCTGGACTGGCCATTGATGGCATAAGTCGGCGCAACCGGCCCCACCGGCGCGGTGTACGGGTCGTTGTTGTAGACCGTCATGGCCGCGTTCACCAGCACCTGCGAGCGGGTGCCCTCGTTCTGGTAGACCCAGTAGTTGGTGCTGCCGTTGCTGACCTGGCCCACCTTGTTCCAGGTGCCGGTGTCGGGCGAGAGCAAGAGTTTGTCCAGGCCATTGCCGTCCACCACCATCTGGTGGTAGCTGGTGGTGGCGGCCAGCGCTGTACCGCTGAGGTTGGTCCAGGTCTTGCCGTCTGCACTGACCGTGCCGGTGCGGATCAGGTTAAAGCCGGCCATGTCCTTCACGTCGGTGGCCGTCAGCGTGAGCATATTGGCTGCCGCGTCGGTGGCCAGGTCGATGCGCTCGACGCTGTTGACGCGGCTGAGCTGCTCGCCAGTGTCACCGGTCATGCCGCCTGCATTGCTGATCTTGGTCAGGTCGAGGATGGCGCCGCCACTGAGCTGGATGCTGTCGTAGCCTTCGCCGCCTCGCACATTCGCCTTGGTACCGCCCACCGTGGTGTTGCCCAGGTTGGTGATGTCATCACCCGTGAGCACGATGGTGTCGTTGCCCGCGCCGGCGCTGAAGCGGTCCACACCGCCGCCGCCCGTGAGGGTGTCGTTGCCGCCGGTGCCGACCACGAGTTCGTCGAATACGGTGCCGGTGCCTGTGGCCACATAACCGCTGAGGTACTGCGGGCCGCCGTAGATGATGTAGGACTTGCCGGCATTGTTGTCGCCCGAGGTGTCGGCATAGCGCGCACCCACGATCAGGTCGGCATAGCCATCGCCGTTGACATCACCTGCCGCCGACACTGACGCGCCAAAGCGGTCGTTGCTGCACTGGCCGGTGACCACAAAGCCGCCGCTGCCGGCCGCGATGGCCGACAACTCCACGGCCGTGGAGCCGGATTTGCCGTACACCACATAAGTGCGGCCTGTGCCAGGTCCGCCGTTCCACGTCGCAAAATAAGCCCCAACGACAAGGTCGGCCAGGCCGTCGCCGTTGATGTCGCCGGCTGACGAGACCGAGTAACCACTTTGGTCGCTGTCGCATTGCCCGTTGATGACAAAGCCGTTGCTGTTGGTGCCGGTGGCAATGGCCGACAGGTCCACCTTGGCCGGCTGGCCCGATGTGCCAAACACCACATAGCTGCGCCCGGCGTCGAGCCTGCCGGTGCTGGGGTCGGCCATGTAGGACCCCACGATCACGTCGGCCAGGCCGTCGCCGTTGACGTCGCCTGCAGCAGATACCGAGGTGCCCGAGTATTCGTTGGTCGTTTGACCATGGATGGCAAAACCCTGGCTGGCCTGCATCGTGCCCACGTTGACCGTCGCTGTGGAAGTGGTGCCGTAGATCAGGTAAGAGCTGCCGGTGTTGGAGCCGGTGTTGTTGCCGGTGCTGCCCGGGTTGCCCACGATCAGGTCGGTCAGGCCGTCGCCGTTGAAGTCGCCGGCAGCCGACACCGCAGCATCAACACCACCCTGCGGCATACCGCTGATGTGGAATCCGCCAGAGCCATTGACCACGTTGGACAGTTGCACGTTGGCCTGAGCACTGCTGCCAAACGCCACAAAAGCCTGGTTGTTGCCAAGGAGGATGAGGTCGGCAAAACCGTCCCCGTTCACATCCCCGGCAGCCGATGCCCCATACGCCACCGAAGTGCTGGTGGTCGAGTTGATGCTGAAGCCTTGGCTGGTCGCTGCAGTCGCCAAAGATGACAGATTGACGGGACTTGTGGCGGTGGTGCCGTACACCACGTAGGCCTTGTTGGAAGGACTTGAGGAAACGACCAGGACGTCGGCCAGGCCGTCGCCGTTGATGTCACCTGCGGCAGACACCACCTGGCCGATCTGATCACCAGCCAGCGCGCCGTTGATGACAAAACCGCCGCTGCCCTGGGCCACGGCCGACAGGTCGATGCCCGCGGGGGTGCCGGTGCGGCCAAACACCACGTAGGCCTTGCCTGCATCGGAGTTGGAGCCGACGTCTGCCCTGCTGGCGCCCACGATGACATCGTCCAGTCCGTCGCCGTTGACGTCACCGGCATTCGACACCGTCCAGCCGCTGTTGTCCGTAGCAGTGGCGCCGTTGATGGCGTAAGTGGGGCTGACCACCGGGCCGCCGCTGGTGGCGGTCGAGGTGTCGTTGATGTCGACCGACTTGCTGAGGGACCCCACGGTCATGGTCAGCGTTTCAAGGCCTTCGGTGAGCTTGTCGGCAACGATCGGCAGCGAGATGGTGAAGCTGGTCACACCGGCGGGCACGTTGAAGGTGCCGTTGGGGTTGAGCGTCACACCGTTGCTGAAAACGGCGCTGGCGTAGTCGGCAGTGCTGAGCGTTGCGCTGCCGCTGATGCTGTAGGTCAGCGCCGGGTTGCCGTTGCCGCCGCTGAGCGTGACGGTGCCCACCAGCACGCTGCCCTCGTTGATGGACGTGGGCACGTTGAAGGTGATGGCCTGCGCCGTAGCCGGTGGCAGCACGCCTTGCAGCGTGGCCACTTGCTGGCTGAACGCGGTGTCGCCGCCACGGATGCTGACGTTGATGCGCTCGGCCTGGTCGAGCGTGCCGCCGGTGTTGTCGGTGCCGGTGTTGTCCACCGCCACCACGCTCAGGCTGGCGTAGGCGCTGGCGCTGCCCCCCCAGCGCACCAGGGTGTCCTTGCCCAGGTACAGGGCCGAGCTGACGCTGGCGCTGGTGATGTTGACCCAGCTGCTGCCGTTGTAGTACTGCCAGTAGCTGCCGCTGCTCTCGCCTGCGGCGATGATGGCAAAGCCCACCACGCTGCCGTTGGTGTCGAGGTTGTCGTTGGCTTGGGCCATGCTGCCAATCGTCATGGTGGACGACGTGACACCGTTTGCATAGGCCGCAAAGTCATACACCGTGCCGTTGTCGACAGAGCCGCCCACGTTCACGACCTTGAAGGAGGTGATCGGGACAGCCGACTTGATGCGGTAGCTGTTGCCCGAACCTATACCCGAATTCACTGCCGGCTTGAAGGAATCGTTGACAGCGTCGATGACAGCCACATAGGTTGCGCCATTCGAATCGCCCGTCGCCAGTGCTGCATCGAGCTGCAAACGCTCACCGTTGACCTCCAGGTACAGGTATTCCGCACCCGACAGGGCATTGAAGCGGAACATCAGTTCGTACACCGGCGTACCCGAGAGGCTGTAGCTCACGCTGTCGGTATTGGGCTCATTGGTCGAGCCCACATAGTTACCGGAAGCGATGGTCCCAATGGCATCGAGGCGGGTCAAGGCCCCTGTCCATTGCGTGGCCTGCACCGTGACGCCGTTGACGGTCGTCGGTGTGTCCGAGACATAGCCAAAGGAGTTGCCGAGCGTGCCTGCCGCTGGCGTCAGGCTGGTCGATGTGATGACCGGCGCGTCGTTGGTGTCCACCGTCACGGTGAAGGCGGTGCTGGGGCTGCTGATGTTGCCCGAGGCATCGGTGGCCGTGGCCTGCACCTGGTAGCTGCCTTGCGCCAAGGGCGTGGCGGGCGTGAGCGACCAGCTGCCGCTGGCGTTGGCCGTGGTGGTGCCCAGCAGGGTGTTACCCGCGTAGACCTTGACGGTGCTACCGGCTTCAGCCGCACCGGTGAAGGTGGGCGTGGCGTCGTCGGTGACACTGCCGCTGACTGCAGCGGTGGGTTGCGAAGCGCCCACGTTGTCGGTGTAGCTGGCCACGGTGGTGCCGGTGGGCGCGGTGGTGTCGATCACCAGCTGGCTGGTGGTGCCGCTGTAGGCGGTGCTGCCGCCGTTGGTGGTCACGTTGACCACGCTGCCACTGACCAGGCTGGCC
>JACCEA010373552.1_pt1 | contig 16292 bp, 10 predicted proteins | sample 7449851 | NCBI WGS metagenome assembly JACCEA01 (sample SAMN15323453, study PRJNA562643) | freshwater metagenome | isolation source: river surface water | place: USA:Blue River Watershed | collected 2017-08-18 | reverse complement strand
CAAGGAGACCCCCTATTCCGCAGTCACATGAGCCACTTCAACATGATGATGTCAGTGTGTCAGAAAGTTCTTCGATGGCACCACGTGGAGGCAGTCGTCATCACAACCACGGTATTGCACCAATGTTGGGACAAATTGGAGAAAGCCATCGACCACAAAGGAAAGAAAAACCTTTGAACACGCCAGAGACTAATAATTTGTTTCTTCCTCAGCCTATCTCTTTGTTGCCTCAGGCGAAGGTTGAAAATAGCAATAGACAATCTGTTAGCCCCACGGATTCATCGACTCGGCAAAGACACCAATCCCCGCCATCCAACCAAAGTAATCGCACTTATCGTAGTCGAGATCGAGACAGTGGTGATGCAAGTCTCAATCGCAAGTATCCCTCTCCGACAGTTAAACTTGCAGAATTAAATAATCGCGATCATAAAGCTATCAAATTGACTGATTTAATGACGAATCCAACAACAGATGGATTTCCGACAGAAGAGAAATTTGAAGATTCCCAGGGCCCAACCGGAAGAACACAAAATCCTGTTCTGCGCAGCCCTGATCATTTGAAGGCTAAGCAGCTTCAACAGCATCATTACCAAACAATTATGGCAGCTCAAACTGAGTCATCTATTTTGCATAAAGAAATTCAGGCATTAACAGCTATGAATGAAGAACTCAATAATGCTTTGGAAAATTTGGAAGAAAAGCATCGTGAAGAAATTGATTTTGCGTATCAAGAAATTGCAACATTACGAAATCTTCTCGATTCTTCTACTCAAGAAAAACAAAAGTTATTAGACGAATGTGCTGATCCATTGCAAGTACGCAGGGAGTTGAATCATTTGAAAGATGATCAAGAAAGTATCTTACAAATGTTACAAGATATGCAACGAAAGTTATCTGAAAAAGAACAGCAAAATCAAGATTTGCAGCATTTATATGAAGAATCCCTATCTACAAATGAAGCATTAAAAGAAAGTGTACATCAAATGAACAATGAATTGGAGAAAAAGGAATCTGCCTACAAAGAGTTGTCTAATCAATTTTCGCTGACATCAAATAGTCTAGGTGATAACTTACAGGAGCTCTCTCAGAGAGAGTCGCTTTTAATGCAATCAACAAATCAGATCATGGATCTAAAAAGAGAATTATCTGCTTCACAAAGTCAACTCCAGCAAGTACAACTAATTATTCAAGATTATGAAGTTGTGAAAGCAAAATGCAAAGGACAAGAAGAAAGAATAGACTTATTAGAAAAAGAGTTACATCATTCCAAATTAGATTTTATTGCGGCCAAAGCATCAGAAGAATCACACAAGCTCACTGTTACCCGCTTAGAAAGTTTAGTCAATGAGCAGCAACAATTTGTAACTGAGTTGAATCAACGATTGGCTGCGAATGAAGACTTTAAAATAAAGTTTACTGATATTTCAATGCAGATGTTGATTGTTCAAGATGAATTTTCTCGTTGCAAAATTGAGCGTGATGGTCAAGAACGTGAAGTTACTCGCCTTAAAGCATTAATGGAATCTATTGAAGAAGATCGCAAGATTAGAATCAAAGATCACGAAAGTCATTTATTAGAGAAGGCGATGGAGATCGAAAAACTGCGAAATCAACTTAACAAAGGATATGCTGATGCTGATAGCTTGGTAAGAGAATGAAGTCATTCTGTTCTCATATTATTGATATTGTATTTCCTCAGCAAAGTGAAATATCCATTTTACAACGAAGAATAGAGATGCAAAAGGAAGAAACAGCGAAAGCTCGCAATGAAGAGCAGCAGTTACAACGCCGTTTAGCAGTAGAATCTCAAGGATATTCAAATCAGATACAGGCGATGAAACAAAGTCTTGACGTAGCACAGAAGGCAAATAATGATCTGATGACAAGATTACAAACAACTGAAGAAGAATTGAGACTTCGAAACCGTGACCTTGAAGGGAAAGTTAAAGAGCTTCAAGAGCTAAATGACCATTTAAAACTTGCAAATCAAGATATGACGACAAGGTTGTTCAATCTAGAAGGTCAAATAACTAACCTTCAACAAAGTGTTCAAGCAGAAAAGCAAAATAACAAAACCTTGCAAGAATCATTACAAAGGAAAGAAGATTCTTGGCTCAATGAGAAAAAAGTTCTACAGAGCAAAGTGATAGAATGCCAAGATAAATATGAACAATTGAAGTTGTGGACTTGCGAGAAAGAGTCTCAAGTTAGAGATGGAGAATTCACATTGCGTGATTTACAAGATAATATGGCATCCACGATAGCAGAATATTCAAGCAAGGTTACCATGTTACAGAATTCAAACAATCGTTTCAAAGATGATTACGATCGGATCACGAATGAGGTAAGGCTAATGCAGTATTTTACAATGGGTAGTGACTTATTGTTATAATTAGAGGAAAGTTGAGAAGAAAGCATATGAAGATACGATTCATTCCCATAAACAATTTCAAGAAACTCTTCAAGATCGAATAAATGAATTGGAGAGATCTTTAGCAAGCTTCGAATCGGATAAATTGGTGGAAGCAGCAGAATTCAATAAGATTATACATGGATTGGAAGAACTTTCTATGATGCAGCAGCGGCAATTATCGGACTTAACTGCTGCTCTACAACGAGAGAAAGATCTTCATATACAAGAAGTGACAAAATCAAAAACTTTCCAACATCGATTGGAAGAACTTGAACATCGCTTACTAGAAGAAAGTACAACAAAAAGTCAATTATCAAATGAATTATTGGAAGTGGCTTCAAATTCAAAGGAAAGAATTCATATCTTAGAACAAGATGTTAAAAAGAAAACATCTGATCTTTATCAGTTAAATCGTCAATATGAAGAGTTGGAAAAATCTTCGAAGGATCAACAATTAAAAAGCAAACAACGCATTGATGCATTGGAAGAGAATTTATTGCAAACATCAAAATCGTGGAAAGATTGTCAACAAAAATTGGAGACATTAGATTTAAATCTTACTGAAAAATTAACTGAGACTCATTCAACATCATTGATATTACAAAAGAATGATTATCTCATTCAAGACTTAACAAGACAATTGAAAGGCGCTATGGATCAAAGTCATTTATATCAAAAAGAATTGACACAATGCCAACAGCAAGTAATTGAATTAGAATCTAAATATAAAACTTCTGATGCAGAATTTCAACAAATGAAAGTTCTCAATAACGATCTTCATCAACAGAAAATTTCGCTACAACAAGAAAATCATCAATTTCATCAAGAAATAACTCAATCGAAAAAGAAAATAATTGAATTAGAGAGAGAATTATCAAGTTCCAAAATCGCGATAGCATCTTTGGAAAAAGAAATTGATCGTTTGGACCATGATTTAAGTGAAGCAAAGAATGATTTAGATGATGAAAAGCATAAGGTTTCGTCTCTAAACAATCAACTGAAGAGAGCAGAAGAGCATCACTCTGAATTGGTCAGATCGACTAAGAAAGCTCATGAAGATCAACAAGGTGTATTGAGACTTCGTATTGTAAGTAATTCATCCTTGTTTGTATTGTATTGATTCCCTCAACATTTTTGGTAATATTAGACAACATTAGAGGAAGAGCTACAAGATGCTGAAAATCAAGTTAAATACTACGAAACACAATTATTAATGACAAGACAAGAAGTACAAAAATTAGAGGAAAAGAATAAAGAATTAACTCAAAAAAATAGTTTATTGCGAATTCAGGTACAGTTAATATTAACTACTGATTTTATTTTATTTTCAAATTTTCTGCTTAGGTTTCTGATATGATTGCTAAAGATCAATTAGAAGTGGAACGTCAACGTATGGATCATCAGATAACTGAAGTTAATGATCGCTATTCAAACGTATGCAATCAAAAAAATCAATTAAATACGCAATTGATTCACATTGAGAAGCAACGACAACTCTATTATGGATATTTAATGCGTATTCATAAAGTTTTGGTCGATACAAATATCGGTTCTTCTTCATCTGGTTCCTCTCCCAGTCCTCAAAATCGAGATATGGGATTCCTTTTTGTGGATGAACCTATGCCGTTGTCGAAATCTCCAGGTTTGGGTATCATTTCATTTTATCGACTTATTGTTAATACTGTAAACTATTTTAGAATTGAGTCCAATGGTCATCACAGAAATTGAATTGAATATCAATCGAATGAAAGAGGACAATGATAAATATGCTATGTTCTGTACCGCATTGCAATCAATACTTTCATCGTCAACTGTTGCTAGTGGAAGTGAAAATAACCAGTTGCGTTTGCAGACAAATCATTCGAGTAGGATCCGTGGAGGTTCAGCAAGCAATAGTCCTGCTGGACGTGGAACATTGGCAATGTCGCCAAGAGCTCCTACCACTCCGTTCAGTCCAAAGCAATTTAATTCAACTGCTTCAAGTACAAAGATGAATGATAGCAGCGTTCCTGAGAATATGTTTGAATTTATTGTCAAACTTCGTAATGATATTCGCCAATGCAATGTGCAATTGTCATTTTCAAACTCAGTAATTGTCTTATCTGATGTTCAGCAAGCATTGTCGTCGTACTTGGAAACAATCATGAAGAGCTCGAAACGTGTCCAGGAAGCATATGAGGCAATCGAAAACCAAAAGGTTTTGAGTAATGATGAAATTCAAAGCTTGCATGATCAAATCTCCAAGGCTGAACAAGCAATTCAACAATTAAAGCAGCAGCGCTTGCATCAAGAAGAAAAACACAAAGCTGAGGTACCTTATCACGATTCTTGTCATACATGACGTACCGTTTTCTGAACCATGGTTATTTATTTACGATAATAGATACAGGAACTTCAGAGAGAAATTAAAGAACATATTCAAAATTTACAGGAAGTGAACCATTCTCACCACGAGCAGCTATTGCAACAACAGGAAGAAACGATGAAAAAACTGCAATTGCAAAAGGTATTATACATATGGAAAAGATGGTGTGAATGAAGTTTTATCTATTTTCTATTTTTTTGTCAGATTGATTTGGAAAATCTAAGTACCGAACGAAATGCTGAACTTTTGCGTACTGTTGCAGAGAAAAATCAGGAGTTAGAGTTGCTTGAATCTCAATATAAGGAAAGCGAGTTGAATAGAGAAAAGTTACGTCGTACCGTAGATGACAAGAGTAATCAAATTCGGTTGCTTCAAGAAGAAGTTGATTCTCTTAGAGTAAGTGGCTTATGCTTTCACCATCTGAGAATTAATAATTTGAATTCAATCGCATTAGGAGAAAATTCGTTCAAAAGTTCAAGAGCTGAATGACACTTCCGCTCAACTTCAAGATATTGAATTGCAATTGGCAAAAGAATCTCGTCAACGACAAGAAACCGACCGTGCTCTAAAAAAGCAAATTGTCAAAAATCAAGAAGCAGAGGCATCGTTAATTGCAAATTCATTTCGTAAAACTGCGCACGCTCCATCAGAAGTTGATCAGTCTTCCTCGTTTTTGAACCAATCTGCAATCTCTAATGGTCCTACAAATAATAGCGCCGTGGGTATAGGTAACGTGAGCTCCCTTGGAATCATGAGATCACTATCCGCTCAGCGATCCCGTCCTGGATCGTCCATTAGTAAAGAACCTGGATTAAATCAACATGCAGGGGCACCTTTGTTGGCGGCAAATACGCTGAAGAAATCAATATCGCAACCTGTCAGTAATCGTACTCCATCCGGAAATTCAAGTGCACCGCCTCTCATCAGCGATGATACTCGCAGAACAGTACAAGAATTGCTTCGCATACAGAAGGGAACTTATCATCATGCAAATGATGGTGCATCAACTAGGCCTTCAACGAATCGTGGCAACAATAAGTCATACTTTGAAGACGATAATGCAAATAATCTGAGCAACATCAGCATTGTTAGTAACAATAGTTTGTATTCAAATAGCAATGCAAGCTTCTCTAGGAGAAATAATCCTCCTTCCCATCAATTAGGGGAAGATCATCGCTTTAATTTGAAAGACCTTGCATGATTTCTATTGGAACATGATGGACTGAAATAGGTTTGTAGACAAGAAATTTATATGGTGAAAGCTGGTTTAACAAGTGCAATTTCAATCTTTTCTGTCAAATAAATAAATAATTAATTATATTCACCTTGATTGTTTCAAAATATTGAATTGATACATTTTGCTGACAATATTCTACAGTATTAACAATTCTTATTACTTAGGTTTCCCTCCTCGTGGCCTATTCATCCGTCCTCCTCCCATTAGTTTGTTGCTTTGAGAACTATCTAAACTGGTGCTCAGAATGGCTTTGCCACTGCTGGGAACGTTAGGTGAACCTACTCTAGAAGAAGGTCCAGAAAATGTCATTGCAGGGTTGTATTTTGGTCTTTTTACAACCTCTGTCGTATGATTAGCTCGATTTCCTTTCGAATGGAATTGTTGGAAGCAACCGGGATTGCCCATCCATATCTTGCTGCAGTAGAAATCATTACACTCTACACACTTTTTATCTGCAGGTTCATTACATACGACACAAACCATTTCTTCTAATGTTGGCAAACTAATTTTATTCTTGTTTGGATTTAGATCAGCGAAATAGTCTTTCTTCTTAACTGCAGCGTACTTGTCGTTTTCCATCGCTTTGGCAGCAGCAGTACCATCAATTCCCACATCTTCCAATTTCTTGCGGCGCGCTTGAGAAGGTGATAAAGTTGCAACACGATTAACACCAGTGGTACCGATTGTGTCATCGTTGCGACCAGGAGAAACAGAATTATCTCTAGGTTGGTATCGGCAAGTTGGCTTATGCTTAAATTCGTAACACTCTTCACAACAAATGACTCTTCCGTTGCCACTTTGATCAGTTGTCTTAGCACTCATATCATCATCAGCATCTTTATGGTTATTGCTTTTACGACTTGGACTGATCGTAGAATTAGTTTCACAATATCCACAATAATGCCCCAATCTCCTAGTGCAATAGTCACAATAAGTTGCATCGGTCATTGCCGATTCACGAGTGGCAGAATCTTCTTCTTCATCTTCGCCATGATAAGTAGCGGGTAATTCCAACAAAACTCTCTTTTTGTGTCTTCGTTTTCTGCCCATACTGTGAAAGACCTTAAAGCAAGGATCGCAATACTCTGCATCTGAACAATCCACACATGTCCATTCAGCCGGTGATGAGTGACAAACTTCACAAACTTGACATCCAGGAGCAAAACCTTGCCAAAGATGAAGTGATCGTTTACCACCCGAATGGATATCCTGATAACATGCTGTGCAATAACTTTCATCACATTCGGTACGACTCTTTTCTAAAACAGAACGAATTGATTGCAATAACACTTGACTATTGGCTATAGCTGTAGAGCTCGCAGCATTACTAGTATACGATATAATATCCCCAGCTGAACTATTTCCTGAGGTTATTCCAGCATCTTGCATCATACCTTCGATTAACAGCATGAGCTTTCGTTCACCAGCAACTTTTTCTTCTTTCAAAACATTTAACCATTGATCAATTTGAGTTCGACGTAACTTTGTGCATATTTCTTCTATTAATTCATCGGAAAACGGACCCAAACAACGACGAGTTGCAAGTTCATTACATTGGCAACAACGTAACTTCCCGTCGTTGGGATCTCCCATATTTTCACCGTTTTCAATCATCAATGCACCCCCAACACCAGTCTCTCCTTTCAATCCCGATCCAACAACTTGGAAGCGATGTTGACCTTTGTCTTCGTCATCATCAGGATGCTGCTTGCTGTAGCAAGTCAAACAATAAGGAGTAACGCCAATCTTTGGAGCTGTGGTGCTAGATGCGGAGGACAATGTTCCTGCAGAATAAACCGCTGACGCTGACATTTTCTGAACTTTTTCTTGAGCAATCTTCTGATAATCACAATCTAAGCAGTAACGCACACACTTCCTTGTTTTGCATATCATACACAACAATTGATCAGGAATTGAATCCAAAAGCTGTGAGGAACCTTGAGGTAACTGCTGTCTGAAGTAATTCCGATAATATATCCTAGTTTCATCTTCATCAAGAAATGGCCAAGCTTGCATCAATGCCGCAGAATGACGATCACGAATTAATGGTCTAAAAGGTGCTGCAATTGCAACGGTATTATTTTTATCGTCGATAGAAAAATCGAACGGCTCCTCGTACTGACTCTCACCAGTCATATAATTATAGTAGTACAATACATTATATTCACTACTCCATAATTGTTCCCATGGGGAATCTCGTTGAGCACGCAGTAACTTCGCTGCTTTGTAGGCAAAGTGACGTCTGGCTGCTCGTTGAATCAGATCCACACTCTTCTTGCGCTCTGACAAAAATTTCTTCCACCTTTTGTTGTACAAGAATGTTTTTACCCTTCGTTGTACCTTTATGGTAGAAGTGATTATACGAATTAGGTATTGCAAAACATCTTGACGCAAAATCCAAGCTGCTTTCGCTTCTGGACCCCTATGATAATAAAGAGTTGATGGTGGAAATAATAATGCACGAGCGGGGAAACTTACGAGCACAAAAGTCGTTGCGGAGGTGCTTTTGGATTGTTATCAATTGGCGTAAGCCGAATATTCGCAGCAGTAGCAGCCATTTGCTCAGCTCTCTTAATCGCTCCCAAAACCTTCTTATGCATATCATCCAGCTGAAATGTTCGTAATGCAGCACTCATTTGAAGAGCAACGTGTTTATAAACTTTCAATACTTTCCTTCATCAACATATGTATGAGTGGTAGGTTTATTGGTTAAATCCATGATTGAATCCTGTTTTAATAATAATAAATCAAGAAATCGTATAGATTGAAGCAATACTTACTCTAGCAAGTTCCGGTTTATCTGCGTAACGACGTAAATAAGTATCAACCTGCTGATGACTATGTGGAAACATGCTTTGGTCCACCAAATTCTGACACGCTGCTTTCGTTTTCGTTTGACTTGCTTTAATAAACTTCACAAACTTTTTTGTCATTAACTCCACGGATTGCTGAATGCAATCTTGAATAGAACGTGGATCATCTGGGGAAGAATAGAAATTAAATAAGCCTAATTTCTTTTCACGTTCATAAGGCAGAGTCTTTTTCCACCACGCCTGAAATTCCTTCAAATCACGCACATGGTTCGTCTGTACAACTCCTAAAACTTCATAATCATCTTTTTGTTTCTCGGCAATTTCCTCAATTGTTATTGAGGATAATGGCTTTTGCATCGCTACAATATGGTCTTGAATTACTTCCGCCAATTCCGAATATCCCGCACGGACCAGTAATTGAAAAGGAGTCAATCCTTCCAATTCGTATCCAATAAAAGCAATCGTCTTTGCATGTTTAATTGCTTTTTCCATTATGTCCAACAGTGGCATGCAATGAATACGTTTTTTCATTAACTTGTATGATTTGTACATTTTCCAACGCAGTTGGACCTTTTGAATCATAAATATTTGTGGGATTGAATACAAAGGAATTTCATCAATCCCACAAGATTCTCTTGTTACAACATTGTAGAAAATTAACTCTTCAGGAGGTGTGTTAGCTAAGGATTGACTTTTGGCACTTTCTTTCTTCTTCCGGCGTTCTTCCATCTTTTTCTCACGATATCGCTGTCTTTGTAATTGCTCAACCAAACTAACTTCTTCAATACCATCAGTATATGTGGAAGTAGTTGTAAGCTGGAACAGATTTTCGTCATCTGCTTGCTCTTCTTCATCTTCTGGAGTGATGACAATCCAGTTATATTGTAAAGCAGCTCGACAAACTCGTAGTTTTACTCGCAGAACAGAGCGTTTTACCTCTTTCGTTGATGAAGATACTTTAGATGCCCTGCGGTCAGAAAAACCATTTCCTACATTCTCAGATATTCTGGCCAAAGCAACAGCCTTACGAGATTCTCGTTGGCGACGCTCTTCTTCATTCTCTTCATCATCGGGAACGTCAAATGATATAGAACGAAGACGGTCCCTTCTCTCACCTCGATTTGTCAGTGGTTGATCTTCATCCGCAACATATAATAATGGTTCATCCACTGCGGAATCCATACTCACACTACCTCCAACCATGTCAATCCCAACTCTGCCATCAAGATCACCATCCCTACCTGACCCCATACCACTTCCCCCATCTCTGCCTGATCCAATCGCTGTACTATCACCAGGATTGGTTACTATAATGGAAGTTCTGTTGATGATTGAATCATCATTTAACAAACTCAGCTTTGGCATTTTGAAATAAGACTTCAATCTTTGTCGTTTTAACTTTTCAAAATGCAATTGCCTTCGTTTGATAAATTTCACGTCATATAAAAGTTGATCTCTCTCTTGCTGCCAATTTTGTAAATATCTCAAAGTGGGACGTATTGCATCACGTTCAAGGCCACTTTCTAATTCCCCATCTTCATATTGTACAACATATCGAATTGAAGTCAAATCAGTATTGGAATCAATTTTCACTATAATGCCTCTGTAGAACATCTTCTTGTATTTATAGCGACATTCCACTTGACACCCAACATCATAATTCATTTGACGCAATCTTTTCAATGGAATATTTTTTGTAATTTTACCTTTAACACTACGAATATCACAAAGCTCCTCTGACAAACGAATTCGAAAAACGATTACCACTTCATACTCTCCTGTTCGCAATTGTAAAATATTGTCTTTCCCAGATGGAATAAAAAGCAAAGCCCAAATACCATTGGTGTAAGGAAGGTTGTAGTCGAATTGGAATTTCCATGGGAGCATCATTTCAACATCGCGCTCCAACTGCAAATCCGCAACAACCTTAGCTTCCTTCTCTTTTTCCTTCTTCAACTCTTTACTAGGCTTTGATGAAGTTGTAGTAACAGTGAGGGCGGAAGATTTAGCAAGTTTCGTGCGATCAATCGTTTCATCTGTTACATTCAACACTACATCAACGCCTTTCAGCGCCTTCTTACGTTCCTCCATCAGCTTGGCTTCCGCCATAGCAAGTGCGAGACGCTCTTCTTCTAATCTTTTTTCTTTACGAAGTCGAAGAACATTCAGATACTTCCTCGCCTGATTTTGAATTTTCAATAAAGCGAGCCACTGCACATAAGAGTATATCGGCATTTCATAAGAAGACTCCCCCCTTTCATCAATATAGTAAGGAAACCCCATGCTGTCGTAGTCGACAGTAATATGATATCGTTGAACATACTGTAACATTGCTTCAATGTGTTGCTTACGTTTGGCTATTCCTTCATGGATAAGAGACATCTTTTTATTCATAACATCTTGCTTACGAAATTTCAACCAAACAACTTTCACATGATCACTCTGCTGTTCCTTGATATACTTGACTGTAACTTCATTGAGAAACTGTCTGCGCCTCTCATTCAAGAATGCACGACTCAAAGATTTATTGCTCCAAGCATTCTTTAAACTCTGAACAGCATTAGACATGTAACACCAGCGCTCCATTAGATCTTGATATACTTTGCAGATGCTGGCATACATTTCCAATTCAATATCTTCATCCTGACCATAATAAATCAAATCAAGAGAATCTTCAGGTGAAATACATTGATTTACTCTGTCCGCTGGAATTACTTGAGAAGTGACAGAATCTTCATCATTATTATTGTTTGAAGATGATTTGCGTTCATTGACAGTTGAAGTATTGGAAGATCCAACAGACCCCGTATTGTCAATTGAAGTCTTGAGCTTTGCACCTCTTTTTTCAGATTGTCGCTTTTGCACAATATAGTTACATTTGCGTTTAAATGAAGCTATTCGTGCAACAGCTTTTTCCAGTTTGGAGCGAAATGAAGAGGGTACAGTACCATTGTAGAAGGGGAGTAAAGTAATTGCTTTGTCAACGGCCATTTGCATCAAATTAGCACAAGCCTTCAATCTTTCAAAGTCCCATTTTCTTTCGTCTGCAATTTTGTAAGGTCTATCTGCTTTGAGTTCTTCAATAACCGTCAAGAACTGCGAAGATTCTTGAGTTTGTATAATGGCACGGTCAACATGACCACCTGTTACAACTTCACCGAAGGCCTTGTAATTATTGTAATTTTGCCAAGAGCTATCCATTATATCTCTTGCAACATTTGTGGCTCTTGTTTGCAGGTGCTTGCCAAAGCGCTTCAAGAACTTCTTTTTGATCATTTCGTGACACTGGGCGGGTGAAAAATGTTCCGTATATGGAGAAAGCAATGCTTGAAGTAATTCTCGGTCTTTTGACAATTTTGGATAAAATGGGATCTTAACAATGTCATATATAAGCTGAAAATGTGCAGTGGGTGGACCTTTCGGTTTCTTATTTTTGTCTTGATCTTGTTGGTTTTGTTTCTTATCTTTCGAGGCATTGCGTTTCTTCTGAGCAATACCATACAAGTCATTCATTTTTTCTACCGTCAATTTAGAAAGATCTGAAACATAGACTAAATCTTTTCGTTGAAAAACATCCAAGATATTTGAGAAACCAAGCCTGTACAAGAATGTAGGAATTTTCATTCCAACACGCGGATCCATAAAGCTATAAAAAGGATGACAAACTTTGCGACCTATAGTCAGAATCTCATGTAAAGTAAGACATTTTTTAAATGGATTTCCATCCATACGTCGCTTTGCCATAACTTCCTCAATAGCTTTTGTCATTGCAACCATTTTGCGCCAAAACCGCTGAATGGAGATTGCAGCTCTGCCCAATCGGGCAGCATATGAACGTGCACGGTACATTATCGATCTTACTATGAAACCACGTATCAATGCTTGTGGCTTAATCAACATCTGAGAGTGCTTCGCAACCAAGATTTTCACTTGTTTGTTTAGTGCACGTTCAAGCATTCGCCCAACAAATTTACGGACATCCTTCAAAATACTCTCCCGTTTCCAATTTTTCCATTTGCGTAATCCATTAAAGAACCTGAAATTCCTCTGGATAATCATTGCAGCGCGGTGTCGTTTCGCCCAGCGGCGATCCCAAATTCCTTTGATATGTGCTTGTATCCTTGCTGCAGCATTGTACTTCTGCAGTGCAATTTCTCGTAGTTTTTCTTTTTCTTGCTTTGCTGCACGATACCACAAATGCTTCAGAAGGCGCTTTTCTTTGCGCCTCCACCACCATCGCTGTATCATACGCGCCAAACGATGCCACCGATGAACTCTGACTTTAGCCCAATGATGCAACTTTCGTGAAGCCCACCAAACTTTTCGAAGACGCTTAACACGAAAATATCCCATTCTACCTCGGAACCAGCATTGCACTTTAATAACGTTGTCAATAATCCTCTTTTTATAGCGGGCACGATAAGCACGTTGAATGCGACGGACACATTGAAATCGACCCATGGAAGTGGCCAGTTTCTCCATCGCGATATCTTGCCTTTCACGTTCTCGCAGAGCACACATTAAAAAGAAAGTGTGAAAAGCTTTTTTGTGCCGATACCAATTCCTTTGTACGACCAACGCTGCCCATTCAATCTTTAAAACCGCAAACCGCTTTGCTTTTATTTTTCTCTTGGCTATTAAAATGCGAAATCGACATTGAATTTTAATTGCTGCAGCCATCTCCCTTTCAGGAAGACTCCACTTGGTAAACAACGTGCGAATTTTCCACAAAGATGCCAAATATCGCCTGACATACTTTTGAACGATAATCGTAGCACGACGCAATTTCAAATACTTGCGTCGTTGTAAAGTTCTTCTTACACATGCTTGGCATTTTATTGTTGTTGCTTTTAATCGTCGATAGTAGCAATATTTTGGCCACATGCGACAAATGCTTTGCAACAAAATCAATTGCCGTTTTTTCTTAAAATATTCTTTGCATTCAATCCAGCATCGAAATAAGGTTTGAATCATTCTCGCAGCGATCCAGTACATTCGTCTCTCATCACGAATAACCCTGGGAAACTTATATTTTATTTTCTGTCGAAATACACCCAATTTAATATCGGACAATATTCCAAGATATTTTCCACAATGATGCATTTTCAGCATTTTTTCACGAGCTTGGACTCTTCGAAAATGCTTTTGAATCATCACCGCTGCCAATGCACGTTCGACAAATATTATCCAGGTAACTGTTCTCTTCCACTTCCGAATCCACATTTTAAAATTACGCTGGCGAGCTTTTACCAACCAATTTAGCATCAAATGGCAAGATGCCATTTGAGCATAGTAAGGTCGTTTCGATACAGATCGCGCTTCAACAATCAAAATCGACCAAATCCCAAATGCAAGCGCAAGAGAGTTTCGTCGCTTATGATGGATGAACGTCTTTGTTAACTTTGCGAGAAGCTTACGTTGTCGCGCTTGATTACCTTCTAGAATAAGAATAAATTTCGGATCAAATGACTTATAACCTTTACTAATGAGACGATCAATGTTTGTAGCAATAATTTGCAATGCTTGCTTATTCTTAAAATCTTCATTCTGAAATCGCTGGTTCATTTCTTCGTGAAGTGACAATGGAGACCTATGCAATATATTTTTGAAAACAATAATTCATTTTGTTAAAAGCTAGATTCCTTACCTTTTTACTGGTAATAGTCCATATTCATCATTTAAATCATTTTTCGGAAGTTCTACTGTTTCTTCATAAAATGACCTTTGAAATTTACTTGTAGTCCAAGACCTTTCCTGCCGTCCATTATCATTGCTCTTTTCTTCACCAAGGAACAGATTATAAGACCGCGTTTTGCCAAATGCTGGTTTATGAACTCCAAGAATAGGAGTCCACAATTCCATCGCTTCTTTCAATGCATTTGCGTATTTGATCGGATCAGTTAGATCTTTCCCAGGAGTATGTGAATATTTCTGCTTCAAGGCAACTGCAGGTTTTCTCCCAGCCAAAATCGTATCATACGGAGAAAATGATGCAGTTGCCGCAACATTCGGAATAACTAAATCGCCAACATATGATGCAAGAGCTTTCATGCGAAGATATTCTTCAACAATTTGTGACGATCCACCAGAAGTCTTTCCGGAAATTAAACTGTTTGAAACTTCCAATTGAGGAGTAGGGAACCACATTCTAGGCTTTTGATAACCTAATTTTCGATCTTGCTCAAAAAAGTTTTTTGGGTCAGCACCTGGAACGTAATTGTCGGTGGATAGTTTGTCGTTGAAAAGAACGGAAGGACGAGGCTTCAATCTAGAACTTATTTCAACTTTTTTCTTTTCTGCGGATAATATTGGATGAAGCAAACGCTCTTCTGTATGATTAATCTTTTCTTCATCTGATGGCACAACTGCTGCGATCGCAGGGGTCTTTTCTTTATCATCAATGAAAGTTACTTTCCCTCTAGTACTGGGCTTTTTGATTAATCTTTTCCATGACCCTGTTCCACCAGGACTAGGAGTAGAAGCTGTCGCCGATTTAGAACTATTATTCTTAGTTGCAATCGCTTTGGAAGGAGTTTTAGGGGGAGGAGTCGAGAGTGGTTCCTCATCTTCATCGCGAGCTGCTGGAAGTGCTGAGAAGGAAGATGATTGACTAAGTATGGCTTTACCTGTCTTTGATAATGTAGGTCGTTTAGCTGGTGGAGGTGATGAAGGAAATTTACTGGGATTTGCTATTTCATCTATTCTCATCATCGTAGATTTTGTAAGTTCCGATCCAAATAAAGCATTGGATTGCAATAATTTACTCAATAATAGGTACAGCTCAACACGTATCAATTGACGACGAAATGGATTTACATTTCCACCTTCATCTAAGATAATTTGGAGAACACTGTCAGTAATCAATTGATTGATACGTTTGCGATTGAATGGGTCAATATCATAGACGCTCTTTTTCACGGATTTGTCTCCATTGACTGCATGGGAGGCTTCTTGCCCTGACTGTTCAATTTTCCGAACGTGAGCGTCACATTGCTCAATGTATTGATGGAGAGAACGCAGCGCTAGAAGTTTATCATCCAATCGGGATTTTTCGTCTTGAAGACTGAGGATCCATTGTTGGATGTCCGTTTGCAACTGCTTGTCATAGTCGAACTCAATTGCAAATTCATCCTCTTGTGGAGGCCTAAAAGTATTTGGATTGAGTCCGTTCAAACTTTCAAACCAACTCATGAGACTAGATTTTCAAAGGCATAGTAGATTTATTTGAGGACGGACCATTGAAAACCTTGAGAATTTAGTTCACCCTACCACGGTATGTATTATAATTTGTGGAAGCTTTTTGTTGCAATATTTTGTTGCAATAAATGAAATTCCATCGGGCTGCCTGCGAAACCGTTCTCTAAATTTGACCGTAAAATTTACCACCTATTTGATCTTGATATACCTACAACACATTGGAAAATATATTGTGAGAAAGTAGATATTCCCAATCTACTATGTCTT
>JACCEA010169163.1_pt1 | contig 16300 bp, 15 predicted proteins | sample 7449851 | NCBI WGS metagenome assembly JACCEA01 (sample SAMN15323453, study PRJNA562643) | freshwater metagenome | isolation source: river surface water | place: USA:Blue River Watershed | collected 2017-08-18 | reverse complement strand
TTTCATCGATCTCTTCTGATACTTCCAATTTTCCTTCTACATGCTTTTGCACGCGTTCCAACAATGCTTTCTTCACACCTGCATCCAATGGTTTTGCACTGATCACAGTGATCGGTAAAATTCCTTGGTGCGCCTTCAACAATGCAGTAAAGGCATCAGCGATCTGAACCAACAAAGACTCACGTCCATTGCGCGTGATCAATTCCACGAACGAAGCTGTTAGTGCATTGAATTGATCGAATACCGCACGCAAGACAGCGATCTTCTTGTCAGCTTTTACAATTGGACTTTCCAACATGATCACCAAGTCGCGATTATCAGCGCATACTTGCGACATATGTTGCATGTCACCTGCAATTGCATCCAACACATTTTGCTCAATGGCTAATTCCAAGAGCGCTTGTGCGTAACGGGTTGCAACTTTTGAACTTTTCATCGTGCTTCTTAGTTCATGTTAATATCTCCGGCCAATTTCTCAGCCAATGCTTTTTGCTTCTCATCAGATGCCAATTCACCACGAATGATTTTCTCAGCGATCTCCAATGACAATGCAGCTACATGCGTTTTCAATTCAGCGATTGCAGCAGCTTTTTCAGAAGCCAATGCAGCACGAGTAGAAGCAGCAATTTTTTCCGCCTCAGTCTTCGCAGCTGATTTCGCATCTTCGATCATTTGCGTAGCAGTAGCTTTTGCATCCTTCACGATCGCATCGCGTTCAGCACGAGCCTCAGCCAACAACTGTTCGTTTTGAGCTTGCAACGCAGTCATTTCAGCTTTTGTCTTTTCAGCCAACTCCAATGCCTCTGTGATCTTTTGAGCACGTGCATTCACTGATGTCAAAATTGGCTTCCAAATGAACTTCGTCAAAACGAACATCAATAGCAAGAAAACCAATCCTGTCCAAAATATTAAGCCTAAATCCGGTGTAATTAAACCCATTGTTTTTGTATTTAGTGTAAATCTTTCCGTTTAAAAAAAGAGCTTGTCGCAACCAACCGTTGCAACAAGCATCTTCAATTACTTCGCGTTTCCTAGTAGACCAACTACTACACCGAAAAGGGCAACCCCTTCGATCAACGCCGCAGCGATAATCATCGCTGTTTGAATTTTTCCAGAAGCTTCAGGTTGACGTGCGATTGCGTCCATTGCTGAACCACCGATTCTACCAATACCCAATCCTGCTCCTAATACTGCAAGACCTGCTCCAATTGCTGCGATACTTCCGTACATGTGTATATGTATTAAAAAATTACTAATTAATGGTGCGCTTCTTCAACAGCGGCTCCAATGAACAACGCTGAAAGCATCGTAAACAAGAACGCTTGCAAGAACGCAACTAACAACTCCAGCGTAGAGATGAACAATGCCATAGGCACTGACAAACCACCCCAAGCTGCATTTTGATTGATGAAAATGATCGAGATCAAGGCTAACACAATGATGTGACCAGCAGTCATGTTCGCAAACAAACGAACCATCAAAGCGAAAGGCTTTGTAAAGATCCCTACTATCTCAATAGGAACCAAGATGAATAAAACTGGCCATGGAACTCCTGGCATTGCAAAAATGTGCCCCCAGTAATTCTTATTTCCTGAAAACAACGTAACCAACAAGGTACATACCGCTAAGAACAATGTTACAGAGATGTTACCTGTCAAATTCGCTCCACCAGGAATGATCGGAACTAAGCCCAATAAGTTATTGATGAAAATGAAGAAGAAGATCGTCAACAAATACGGAACATACTTCTTGTATTTGTGGTGATCGATGTTCTCTTTTGCAATGTTATCCTGAACCATCAAGATCAATACTTCTAGGTATTTTGCCAAACCACGAGGCGCAACCGAACCGTTCTTCTTGTAGAAACGAGCCACACTAGACATGATCACGATGATGAAAAATGCTCCGAAGAACAAAGACAATACGTTTTTAGTAATTGAGAAATCCAAAGGTGAAGTTGCTCCGTGAACATGTCCGTCTTCGAACTCTAAACCATTCGTTCCCATTTTGTAGATCTCTTCATGCACCATTGCATATCCTGCAGCCGGACCTACACCCGCAACGTATTCGATCTCTTCCTTTGTTTTCTTATCTACTGCAGTTTTCATTTCACCATGGTAGAAGTGAGAAGATGAAAATGTTTTTAAACCTCCATCAATCAAGATGATTGGTAAATAAACGGTAACAGCATCGTGATGTCCTCCCCACAAGTGCCATTCATGCGCATCCGAGATGTGATGCATGATCATCTCCCCAACGTTGAACTCTTCTTTCTTCTCTTCGTGTCCGGAAGCGAAAGCAGGGCTCATGACAAGGATTGCGGCTAGTATTGTTAAAAAACGTTTTGCACTGAAAATTAGAGACATCACTTTGTAATCTTTAGATAAATACCCAAATTTTGGCGCAAAGGTAGTTAATCTTTCACAAACACAAACAAAAAAATGGCGCTAATCCGGATTTGAATTCGGATTTGTATGATTTTGCAATTTGATCGACCGTAAAGCCGCGAGAAAATAAACGGAAACTACTTAGTACGTCTTGCCTTCAGGATCAGCGCAATTGCCTGAACCGCTAGCAAGATCACGAAAAGCAATAAAAAATCCCACACAAATGGTCGGAAAAAAGGCGCGAACTTGTAGCGTACCAATAACAAATAGAAAAGTGCCAATATCATTTGAACAGATGTGCCTAAAATAAAACGCTGCACGCGCGCATCGGGGGCCTTGTCTTTTCCGGAATGGATCAAGGTTGTACTCAATAGAAAAATCACCGCATTTCCTGCCAAAGCCAATAAATCATCGGTAAGTAAGGGATAACCAACCAAGAGCACCAAGCCCAAAGCATACACACTGATCGTTGCGATCACTTGAAGAAGTCCTGCTACCATTAATCGTTTTTTGACATTTTCATGACTTCCTTAATTACCAAAAACATGGAACCTGCAACTCCAAACAGGGTCAAACATAAGGTCCAAGCATTTCCTCCGGGATTGTATTTACCATCCAGAAAAACTCCCAACCATGCAAAGAATCCAATGACCCCTCCCATTTGTAAAGCGAGTCCGGAAAATCGGAGGTACTGATTGACCTGCTTTTTTTGCTTTTCTTCCATGATCAATAATTCTCGTCGAAGAACAACTCGTAATCAGCCAATTTTTGCGTTTCGAAAAGCGTTTTCAGATTGTCTTGTGAGATATACAAGATCTTCATCTTTTGCATATCCATCAAGTGTTTCTTTGTACGCTTATAGGTACTCACATAAGAAGCCGCCTCGTTCTCGGATGGGAACTCTTTCACCAAAATGATATTCGTTTTCTCTCCGTAGATCTTCGAAACCGTTGATAAACGTTCTCTACCGAAAAACTCTTTATTAAAATCGACAACACGCGTTTTAGCTACCCCCACATTCACTTTTTCATCCAAGAAGATGACCACTTGCATAGGTTCACCTTCCTTGAAGGCATAAATGCTTTTCTTGGTGAAATCAACCGCTTCATTTTTGCTGTAACCTCCTTCAATGATACGTTTCATTTCGGATGCTGCTTCGGCTTCGGGCGAACCAGGATATTCCGTCATCAATTCCTCCAGAGTAGGCAACAAGGTACGTTTGTCCTCATTGATCTTTGCTTGGGCACGCGCTTTCAATAAATAATATTTAGGTCGGAATGGATTGTCCTTTTGCTCGGTGATCACGGTATTTGCTTTGGTAATTACCGGATAATAAAGTCCACGCTCGTAGCGCTCCAAGTCTGTGATGTACTCCTGCTCCGTTTGCTTCAAGCGCTCACGCTTTTTGATGAAGTAATCCGGATCACGAATGAAACCTGCGTAATCGGACGTTGGATAATTGATCAAAATGTAATCCTTCTGAGCTTGTGCTTTCGGATCAGACTCAGGATACATACGATAAACCTGATAAGCAGCCAGCAACTTGTATTCACTTTCAAAAGGCTTTTCTATAATTGTTGAAAACTGCTTTTCAGCTAATTCCTGTTCTTTCAATTGATCCAAATAGATCTTTCCGGCATTGTAATAAGCCTCCATCATGCGGTCGCGAGAAACTTTCAACAGGGAATCATTAACGGGAAGTTTTGCGACTAGTGACTCTGCCGTTAAAGAATCTTTCGGAGTTTCCACATTTGGTTTTTTTCCGAGAGAATCAGGATCTTCACCATTGAAAGAGGCGAAAACGATCTTTTCCGATCTGCGCCAGTCATCTTCATTCGCGCGTTGTCCCCATTGACGTTTAAATTCCTCAAAACCTTCTTGCTTCGCGCGCTCGTTGTTCCAATACCATTTTGATCCTCCTGCATTTACCGCCTGATTCTGTTGCGCTTTTTGCAAGGCGGCTAATTTCTCTGCTTCCTGACGTTTACGACGTTCATCGTCTTCTTTCATTTGCTTCAAAACCTTTTCTGCAAAAGCTAAGCGATCCGACTCACTCAGACCAGCAATTCGTTGCACACTATCCTCGTATTGAGCAGTCTCTATAGCTATAACAAGATCTTCCAGCTTGTCAGCTTTGTTCTTTACACCAATGTAATTCGGATAATCTTCCGGAATTACCGTAGCACATGAGTCGTAATATTTCTGAGCTTTTACATAAGCCTTTTTGGAAAAATAGATATCTCCCAACTCTTCATAGGCCATGCCTTTTTGGCGGTTATTGCTTGTAGAATAAAATGCCGCTTTGGTGTAATATTCCATCGCTTTATCTTCATTCCCTTCACCTTGCTCCATTTGTGCCAAGGTAAAATAGATCTGATCCTTGAATTCAGCATTCTTTGCATCGCGAAGCAAGTGATTCAATTCTTTTTTCACTTTTTCACCTCCGGCGTTCAACGCTTTTTTCAACCGCGCATTGAAATTCATTTCGAAAGGCGCATTGTATTTCAAGACCTTTTCATAGTGCATGGATGCCTCAGATCGCTTATTGCCTTTTTCGAGAAGTTGACCTAAAATGAAATGAATGCGCGCTTTATCTCCACTCTTTTTAGCGTACTTCAAAGCCTCCTCCAAAGCAAGGACCATATTTGCATCGTCTTTTTTAGCTTCTGCAAACAAGGCCTTCGTAACGGCAAATTCGAACAGAAGTTTTTTAGGGAATGGATCTGCTTCTTTCTCTTCTTTCTTGCCTTTTTTCTTTGTGGATTTAGACTTTTTCGGAGCTTTTTCACCTTCTGCTCCGCCAGTCACCTCATCAGCAGCTTTTTGCAAATTGGCAATGGCAAATCCGGCATCTGTCAATCTATTCTCTTCAATGTAAACACGAGCCATCCACATTTCAGCAACGTATGCTGACTTGTCGCTATTGAAAAAACGTTTGGTGTATTCAAAATTCTTGAGTGCTGTTCCGTAATCCCTGCGGTAATAATTAGCAACACCTATTGTTATCCAGTTCTCGTCGATCCATTTGTTGTGTTCTTCTTTTTTCTGAGAAGGTTTATCCATGGATGGCATGGCGTGTCGCTGTATAACCTTGGTGCATTTTGCAATAGCCGTATCGATGGGTGCATACATGGACTTCACCTCCTCTTCGGTAGGCAAAGGACGCAAGGATAAAACAGAATAATAATCTTCTTTCAAAGCAGAACGGTAACCACCTATCGCTTGGTTCAACAGGTCGTTTGCGTTGAAGTAACCATTGTAATGTGCTGTGGTACTGTGGTAGGATCTGGACAAAAAGGTATTACGCTCCGTTGAACACGCAGCTAATAACAAGACCAAAAGTCCCGCAGGGATCCATACATGCCAGTTTTTCATGTCAGGAATAGAATTTCGCTTGATGGTAAAACTAATAAGCTACAAATATATTGTTTAAGTCGTATAAAAAGTCGGATGTTTCCAAGTCCTGTCAAATTCTCCTATCTTTATTGGCATGTGTTACAGCATTTCAAATACTTCCCAGTTGGAGGCGTTCAAAGAGCGCTACAAACGCGAAATGGAACAGAAAAGAGCGTACCAACCCACTTTTTTTGTCTCCGGTTTTAGCTTCCCAAATTGGCCAGTAGTAACTAGAGACACTTCCTTTCAATGGATGCAATGGGGTTTATTGCCTCGCTGGCTAAAAGCTGGTCAAGCCTCTGATTTTGAGACACATACGCTTAATGCACGGGTTGAAAGTCTGCATAAAAAACCCAGCTTCAAACACTTGGTTGGTCAACAACCATGTTTGATTCCTGTTACATCCTTTTATGAATATCAGACCGTAGGAAAAGAGAAAATTCCATACCGCATTTTCGCAAAGAACACATCCTTATTCTCGATCGCCGGTTTGTGGGACGTATGGACAAATCCGTTAACAGGAGCCTCTACAAACAGTTTTACGTTGATCACAACCGAAGCCAATGCATTGATGGCCGAAATTCACAATAGCCAGAAGCGAATGCCGCTGATTGTTGCTCCAAATCAAGAAATGGATTGGTTAGAAACGGGAGACCCGAAAACTATCTCTGCGATTTCTGATGATTTCCTGACAGCGACATTAGTTAACAAGCGAAACATGGGCAAGAACAATCCGGGTATTCTTTTGCCATTCATTCCGGAAACACCGGCTCAAGGAAGTTTATTTTGAAAGAACTATTCGCCGCGTTTTTTGATGTCGCGGTTATTGATGAAAACCCAGCGCAAGGAAGCATAAAAAGTATTCCATTTGGCCATTTGATCATTTCTGGAAAGTAAGTTACAGCCCAATTGGAAATGTGCCTGAAGAATCTTGTAGCCTACGTTTGGAGAAAATCCGAAGCGGTGGTTGTCAAAATCTGTTTGCCAGACCAAGCGCGCTCCGTAAGTGAGATCCAAGCGATTGGTTTTGAACCAAAATCCGGATTGCATACCTGCCATGGATTGCTTGAAATTGTAATCAAATTGAACGTTCACTGCCCAGGTATTGGGTTTGATCAATTTCAATTGTTTCACCTGTCGTTCAAGACCAAAATGCACATTCATGTAAGACCCTTGCTCCAACCCAAGGAAAGGTCCGTATTTCACCATGACCAATTTACTTTCTGGCATTTCGAGTCCTTTTAACTGTCCCAGTCCCAAAAATGGAAACAGCAAACACACTGCGAATAGATCAATTCTCTTTCCCATACTTCTGATGTATTTCCAGGATGGTTTTGGCATCTTGGGCATCAATCCCAAGGCTATCAGCTACTTCTTTCGCACGCAATATCTGTTGCACCGTTAATCCCGTACTATCCTTTTCTTCCTTCAACGCATTTCCTAAGAAAATGGTACTATTTGCCAATCCGGGAACTGTTTTCGTGGATAGGTCTTTTACGGGATGATAAAGTAAACTATTGTTCTTGGTCTCTTCCGGAAAGAATTGTCCTTTTTCATCATACGATTCCAACAACACGAGTATAATACTGAGTATGTAAAGCATTTTTATAGCAGAAAAGAAGATTCCGGCTGCTTTATTCAAGGGATTCAATTGCACGACTTTGATCATTTTCTCAACGGCCTTTCCGCCGAAATAGATCATGGCTCCTACCGCCAAAAAAGTCAAGGTAAAAGAAACAACCGGTATGTACGGCGAATCCCATCCAGCACTTTCCTTTAACCATTCTGCAACCATATCCGAGAAATGGATCCCGGCGTAAATACCTACGAACAAGGCGAGCAAAGTAAATAGCTCGATCACAAAACCATGCTTGAAACCTTTATACGACGCATAAATGATCGGAACGATAATAATAATGTCCAGAAAGTTCATGTTGGAAAATTACTATTTTGTGATTTCGGAGTAACACCAGCCAGTTATGAATAGTTAACAATACGCTTTTGATTAAAAACGCAATACTTCCCACTTGGAATCCCAAAAACACTAAACCGATATACCATTACAAAAATGAACGATTAAGGGCTCTGGATGAATATTTGAAGGGTTTCTCTGATTATTGAAAACGACACGTGTTGCTTTCAGGGATACATTTTTTCATTTATCGGTCTTTTTTTAAATTCAGTCGAACTTTTCTAGTAGAGATACAGTGAAATGAAATGTATTTACTCGGAAAAATCCTCAATCCTTGGAAAGCAAAAAATCAAACTTTATGGCCGTATTTTGTTATATTTTTGTATTTGAATAACTGCAAATCTTATCAACATGAAACAACACTTACTACACTGGTGTTCAAGTACTATATTATTTTTAATTCTAGCATTTCAATCAATCGGACAATGCGGTTTGGGTGGGTCGCCTTCAGCAACCGCAATTGCAAATGGAAATTGTTTAAACAGTCAATCGCTCAGTTTTTCGGATGGCGGATTTATTGGAGGTTGTAACGGTGGTTCAAACCCTTACAACCTATATCAGTTTACCGCTCCTGCCGGATGCGTGGATTTTGACATTACAAATATCACAGGAAATGGTTTGAACACCAGTTGGCAATACAGAATATTTACTACAGCCTGTGCACTTACATCCGCTGGATGTATCGAAAATGTAGACAATGGAACTGGTTTCACCATTACTGCGGATAATGTTTCTGGAACCTATCAACTTACTGCCGGAACAACCTATTACCTGCAGCTGATGGGCGATGTATCCGGCACAAACTACACCATTTGCATGTCAAACAATGTAGAAGCATCCAATGACTGTGCTGGAGCGCTTGGTTTGGGAACTGCCAATACAACTTATTACAATGGAAGTGCCGGCTGTGCATTTTCGGGGACTCAAACCGGTGGGACAGGAGACCCTACTGCCGCAACAATGTGTGCCGGATCACTGGAAAACACACAGTGGGTTAATTTCTCTCCATTGGCAGGAACTACCTCGTTTCAAGTTGTTGGCACCGGTATTAGCTGTTCTGGTGGAGCTTGCGCCTATCAATTTGGAATTTTTTCTTCACCAACTGCCTGTGGTACATTAACACCTGAAGGATGTGTTTCGAATGGACTTGGATGTGGTCCTGGACCAGATCCGAATGCTGCGAACCCTGCTCCGGCTGGTACAACTGCAACATATACTATGGCTTGGTCTGGTGTAAGTGCAACCGGTTTTACAGGCACAATTTCCATTGCTAGTGGTTCATTTACCGGAGCAGAGGAATTCTACCTGGTTATGGATGGAAATGCCGGCTCAAGCTGTACATACACCTTGCAAGGAATCAACGTTGTTCCATTACCCATTCACTTGGTTTACTTCCGTGCAAAGCAATTGAACAATGCCAATATCCTTCAATTTGAAGTAGCTAGTCAGATCGATAATGATTATTTCACAATTGAGCGTTCTATTGATGGAACACATTGGGATGTTGTAACGACAATTGACGGAGCTGGCGATTCCCAAGAACAAACCAGATATGCTTTTACTGATATGTCATTTAGTCGCGCGATCAATTATTACCGCTTGAAGCAAACTGACTTTAACGGTGATTTCAAATACTCAGAAATTTTAAGTGTTGACAACAGACTTTCTGATAAAGATGTTATTGGAATCTATGATCTAAATGGTAAGGTGGTTGATAGAAACACATCTGGTTTGATCTTGATCCTTTATTCAGACGGAACATCAGAGAAGATTGTGAATCCTTAATGAGGATACTGATAAATGAAAAGAGCGGCTCAATGAACCGCTCTTTTTTTGTTATGCAATATTCGTAAATACTTGTTGGATATCATCATCGTCTTCGATCTTATCCAACATCTTTTCAATGTCGACTAACTGTTCTTCTGTGAATTCCACAGGACTTGTTGGAATGCGTTGTAAGTTTGACTTAGAAACCTCCAATCCTTTATCTTCGATTGCCTTTGCCAAGGTTCCAAATGAAGTATAATCTCCGTAAACAAAAATACGGTCTTCCGTTACATCGATCTCTTCACAACCCGCATCGATCAATTCCAATTCCAATTCCTCCGGATCTATTCCATCAGTTTTTAAGATCTCGAAAACCGATTTACGTGAAAACATAAATTCCAAAGAACCGTTTGGAACAACACCTCCACCTGCTTTATTGAAATAGGACTTTACATTCGCTACAGTTCGTGTTGGGTTATCTGTAGCACATTCTACATAAACTAAAACTCCGTGAGGACCTTTTCCTTCGTAATCTACTTGAGTGAAAGAAGCGACGTCTTTTGCGTCGGCGCGTTTGATCGCAGCCTCAATGTTGTCTTTAGGCATGTTCTCTGCCTTCGCGTTTTGAATGGCAGTGCGTAATTTTGCATTGGTTGCAGGGTCCTGTCCGCCTTCTTTTGCGGCCATAGTAATCGCTTTCCCTAATTTGGGGAACAACTTAGACATCTTATCCCAACGTTTTTCTTTAGCAGCTCTGCGGTATTCAAATGCTCTTCCCATTTCTCTTGTTTTTTTGTGTCGCAAATTTAAAAAGTTTCTCAAAACAAGAAAGGCCAAAAGTTGATATATGCAGATTCTTCTACCTTTGCCCTATGGGCCTATTCCGAAATATAGGAATTACGATGATCTGCTTCTTCAACAGCATGTTCCTGTTGCGAGCACAACACCACGCGCCCCGCGAACAAGGCGGATTTGTAGCCTATTACTTTTGGGAAGTGGACAGCGCAGGATTTATTCGCGAAACGACCTTTCAGAATGCCTACCAACTAAACCAACTCATCTTCCCGAAAAACATGGATCAAGTGCCCGACACCCTGGGTGCTTTGTGCTTGGCGCGCAGCATCAAAAAAGTGGCGGCAAAAACACGTTCCAAGACTACAATTAAACTGAAAAAAGAATCCGGATTGTGTGCCGGCAAGTTCATTCAGGTTTCAACGCAGAAAATCTCGCATCTGGTGTATCAAAAGGTAGCCGGCGTTTGGAGCTTCAGTCCGGAAAAACGCTTTCTGCAGTTCAAACGCTTTCCCAACGGAAAACTGGTTTTTGTGGGATCAACGGACACGCTGAAAAGTCATTTCGAATTGTTCACCTACCACGGACCGCTGCACTTACGGCAAATTTGGAATTGCTCAGAATCGGGAAGGATCATCGGCGAACAAGTTCTGAACTACGAAGGCACAGATGTGACCCGGGAATTGATGGATCTGGTGGCTGCAAAACCGAAACGCTTCCTGCTCTTCATCAATGGCTACCGCGGACCGAACAAAGACGACGACGAAACCGACAACATTACCTCTACCAAAGACCGCTACACCTATTGGTTCAAGATCGACGACCGCTTCATCCAGCGTTTGAAACCGGACGCGACCTATTACCTCGATGCTAATTTTTCGGTTAAGACCTCTGTGCATCACAGCAAAGTGCGTTTTGCCATTCGCTTGTTCCGCTCCAAATTGGTGCGCGAAGACAATAGGAAAGCGCGCAAATACAAACGCATCCAAGCGCAGCCCAATCCGGAAGGATTCCTGGAACGGAAAAACGCCGGTCGTATCGCCGCGGAAAACTTTTTACTGACGCGAGCCGCCGGTCCGCAAGCCTATCTGGCGCTGGATACCATCGACGTTGTTTCGCACAGCATGGGTTACGCTTACATGTTGGGCATGCTGGAAGCCTTGGAAGGAAAAGTCATCGTAGGAAAATGCTTCCTCATTGCACCAGAATCCGGAGAATTTGACAGCTACGACTGGCATAAATGCGCACAAGTATGGCAATACGGAACCGATTTGGATCAAGCCAACCGCGATGCTGTGAAGTACCAAGACGGAGTGGCACCACAACAATGCGTGAAGGAACTAGGGACCCTAGCGGGTGATCGCGGTGGACGCTGTTTCTTTCCGCACGACTGGCCGATCAAAGGCTTCATTCATTCGCACATGATGTACAGCTACGACTGGATCTTCGACCGTATTTTTCCCGGAATGCCGGGGTATGTGGGAAGGTGAAAATTTAGTGCACAATTCGCTTAAGTGCTAAGCCCTTGGCGGTCTTTACTGTTAACGTATATACACCTGCCGGAAAATCCTGCATACCGATAAGCACCTCAGAAGCGTGCTGTTGGGAACTGTACACAATTTGCCCCAGATCGTTGCGCAATTCCAAAATCGCGGTCTCTGAGACCGGCAAAAGCACTGTCAACACGTCTTGAACAGGATTTGGATACAACTCTACGTCAAAAGTTTCCAATTCTGATACAGACAACCACAGCGGTGTTTGTGTGCCCCATACATGCAAGCGCGTGTTCTCTGCTACCCATACGTTTCCGTTTGTATCTATTTCCATACCTCTGTACTTCGTAAAATCAATGGGTGAATTGGCGGCAGTGTACACGTTGGTCCAGGTAGATCCATCCAAACGCGCCAAAGCAAACGGAGCGTTGTTGCTATCCGCAAAGGTAGCCCAAATGCGGTTCTGTTTGTCAAATTCAAACTCAAATACATTGGCTGCCGGCATGTTCGTGGTATTGTACGGACTGATCGTATCTAAAAAATCATAGTTGTAAGCAAAGGTGATTCCTCTGGAACACCCCACATACACAGTATCAGAATACGGTGAAAACTTGATGTCGTTGAAAAGACCACAAAAATACTCGGGATCAATAATACTATAATGTTCATAACCAGAAGCTCCATTTCCGGTATATTTTCTTAAAGAACCATTTATCTCATTACTTGGATATTTCCAGTTGCCTTTAGCAGTTATCCTCTTAAAACCCAAAGGGACTATCAAACTTCCATTTTCTGTATGTGCCAAATACTGTGAGTTATCCAAAACCATGTAAACGGTATCGCCGTTTTGATATACGCGGTAATTGTAATTTGCAAAGTAGGTATTGGAAATGGTGTAATCGGTATTTACATGATACAAACCGCTGAATTCGGCCATGAAATACACATTTCCAGGGGTAAATGCCATATCAAAATAGCCACCTACACCGCTATATGTCACATCGCTTACCGTCCCGTTATTCAAATGTAAGCAAGCCGGACCGTATGTTTCGTTTACAAACCACAAATCGTTGCGGTAAGCATCTAGTTTAAAACCGGCCCATGGTGGAGCAATTCCCATACCAACAGCACTGGATAAAGTGGTCCAGTCTTGAGCAGCAACTTCATAACTGAACAATATGCATAAAGTGAATAATAAGCTTTTCATAGTTTCAATAATTTAAAGGAATCCGTTTGGTTCCCAGTTCGTACATTCAGTATATAACAACCCTTTGATTCCTCGCGTAAATCAATCAATTTGTTTTTACCCGTAAACGTCTCATTCCAAACTATTCTTCCACTTAAGTCATAAACTTCAATTTGGCGCATTGCTTCAACGGGAAAAAGTAGCATGTATCCTTCAGACGAAGGATTTGGGTAAATGGTTGGAAAATCTTCCAACCCATAGTCAAAAACATTCAACTCCGTGTCATAAGGCAAGTTCAGGGAATCGCAAGGCAAATTCCAACCATAGATATTTGTCAAACTCGAATCGGTAATATAAACTGTTACAGGCAATTTAACCTCCTCATTCAACGGATTGATGGGATACCAGAAATCAATTGGATATTGTGGATCAAATGTAAATTCATTAATTCCATCATACTTATTTATAAAATGATAATAATACCCTTTAGTTGTTACTGTGTTATTAACCGTATCAACAACTGTTACAAAGGGATTTACATCAAACACATCGTATTGATAGCCAGGAAGCGGAAAATTAAAAGTATCTTGGATTAGACGAAGTCCATTACTTCTGCTTGGTAACGCGAAAATGGCGTTAATCGTGGTGGAAGGTGTCAAGTACATACTGTAATCATAGGTAACATGATATTCCAATCTTTCAACTTGATAATAACTATTGTTAATTGGCTCAAAACCTGCTGAAAGAGGCCCCCAAGCATCATCGGTAAATGCCTCTCCATATTCAATAGCAATAGTATCTCTGGAGACTAATTGGGTGCTAACAACCGTTGTTGGGTGAACAAATTGTTTAATCGGGTACTCAATCATTTTTAAAGCATCATAAGCATTCAAACGACCATATGCAGAATACAAATCCGGCCCCGCACTCAAGACATCTGTTGCACTATTTTCAAGGATGTACTCAACATCTTCAACTGCTAAGTTCTCATTAACGTAACAAGATCTATTATAATGACTAAGAAGTAAGCCCACTACCCCTGAAACATGAGGCGCAGCTGCAGATGTCCCGTTGAAAGATTCATAAACACTCTGTCCATTAAAATAACGAGCCGCCTTCACAATGCTGTCCGATCCAGGAGCAATCAAATCCATATTTCCTCCGTACAACGATTCGAAATCACTTTGACTGTCCAAGGTTCCCTGATTAATTCCAGAACGAACTGTTGTACCATCATATCCGGAGGCACCAACAGAAATAATCCAACTATCCGGAAATGATTGTGGGTAATAACCGTCAACTGCTGTTAAATCCACTTGACCAGTGATTGGATTGGGAGTTACAGCTCCAGAATTTCCGCGGGCAACCACATTAATAACGCCATTTTTCAGAGAAAACAAGAATGCTTCACGACACAATCTGCAAGAACCAGCATCATAAACAACCGGATCATTAACATCCTTACCACCTTCGTCAATATTAACAGGGATCTGTGCTTTCATCATATAACTATGATTTTGCACATTCAGACCAAATCCAGGGGCATTTCCAAAGTATGAGTACTGTTCAAAGGTATTTGGGTCTTGATAATAATTATCAGGATAGTCCCAATAACTGCCAACGGCTCTTGCACCATCGACGGCAGCAGCCACGATATAATAAGAAACTTCCTGTGCTCCAGGAGACTGATTTACTCTTAAATCAATTAAACTAATTCCTGAAGTATCGGAACCATCTCCACCAGCGATTCCTGCAATTCCTAATCCGTTATTTCTTCTAGCTGCAATTATACTTGCAACTTGAGTTCCATGAGAAATTCCAGTTCCAACTGTTGAACCCCAAGCTGGAGGTTGACCTATTATTGATTCTTGAAAATAAGCTCCACCAAAAAGCACGTCAATATCCTCATGCAGCGTATCTATTCCGTTATCTAAAACACCAACTTTTACAAAACTTTTTCCAGTTTCAATATCCCAGGCCTGCTCAATATTTATCGATGCCTCGGGTATCAACGGATTGAAATTCAATGAATACTGTTGTGAAAATAAAGTGTCATTTGGTAGCGATTGCCATAAGACAGCAGGAGGCCACTCCGCATATTTAAACATCTCAGCATGCTCATTTGCAAACACATAGAAATCATTCAATTTCTTCATATCATCACAAGTCACTCTAAAAGTTGCCCAAAATTTCGGTGTGTAAATTTGATCACCAGATCTTGAGACAGAAATACTATCTCTCCAAGACAAGTTTGGAAAAATCTTATATGCTCTAAATTCAGATAAAAAATCAAAATTCAAACCTTCATCCTTTAAACTCTTTAGTAACGTCTTTCTGCCATGATCATTTAAAAGCTCTTCTATTGAATATTGAAGGCGATTCATTTCCTCCGTAACTTCTAAATTTATCATTTCAGATCTAAATCTTACCGTTAGACTTTGAGCTGAGGCTTGCAATTGTAAAAGGAGTAAAAGAAAAACAAGTGGTCTTAACATGGTCAAACATTTTATTCGAGCAAACATAAAAAATAACTCGCTTTGATCGTGCTAAATTACTCGACTTTAACTTTTCAAGATAAACAGTGTTCAGTAAACTCCACAACAATGCGTGAAGGAACTTGGGACCCTACCGGGTGATCGCGGTGGACGCTGTTTCTTTCCCCACGACTGGCCGATTAAGGGCTTCATCCACTCGCACATGATGTACAGCTACGACTGGATCTTCGACCGCATTTTTCCCGGAATGCCGGGGTATGTGGGAAGGTGATTTTTAAAGTTCTTAATCTTCCGAATCGATTTCCTGCCAGAAGCCGTATTTTTGCACCATGGATTATGCATTGGAAATGCGCTTTCAGGCCTTGCTGAAGCAGTTGGAAGAAACCTTCGGACCGGGAATTGACTTGCAAGTATTGCTGTTTTTGATCGGTGTGGAAGAACTGGGCAAGGGCTACAATACGTTTAAGAAGCACGAAAAAACCGACCTCATGCACGTGGCGATCTGCACCGTGTTGGAACCTTACGGCTACTATCAATTCATCGGGAAAGATGAAGACGAATGGCCGCATTTTGAGTTGGTAAAGGAATTGCCGGCCTTGAACGAAGCCGAACAACAAGCCTTGATGAAAGAAGCAATCGTGGAATACTTCGAGCATCACGGATATTCCACCAAGCACATTCAGCCGTAAGCGCACAATGCGTATATTTGTTCACCTTACATTTAAAAGTAACATATGGATTTTTGGGTTAGAGCCGCACAATTGATCTTGTCCCTATCGATATTGATCGTCCTTCACGAATTTGGTCACTTC
>JACCEA011170575.1_pt1 | contig 16303 bp, 13 predicted proteins | sample 7449851 | NCBI WGS metagenome assembly JACCEA01 (sample SAMN15323453, study PRJNA562643) | freshwater metagenome | isolation source: river surface water | place: USA:Blue River Watershed | collected 2017-08-18 | reverse complement strand
GTACCATTGAACGAAGTAAAACCTCCACCAATGATAATTTTTCCATCGGACTGGAGTGCAATTTTTTCTATCAAACCAGAAGCACCCGAACCAACGACAAAGCTAGTATCTACAGCTCCATTTGGTAAAATTTTCACTATTCTATTGGCGGCTGTTCCATTAAAACTCGTAAAACTTCCCACCAAAAAAATACTCCCATCGGATTGTAATGCCATATCATAAATAATACTATTGGTTGCTCCAGGAGATGAAGTAAATGAACTATCGCGACTTCCATCTGGATTCAAACGAACCAATCGTCCTACTGCTGTACCGTTAAACTGAGTAAAAGAACCCGCAACTAAAATTTTACCATCAGGCTGAAGTAAAGAGGCATAAACTTTATTATTAAAGCCTGTTCCTAGAGAAAAAGACACATCCTTAGAACCATCGGGCAACAGCCGACATAAATAAGGTGTCGCCACTCCATTGAAATTTAGAAAATCACCACCAACGATTAATTTACCATCATCTTGTACCGATAATGTTCTGACTGTATTGTCAAAACCATCACCCAAAAGGCCATCATCATAGGTATTAAAAGTAGGGTCAACTTTTCCTTGTTGGCTAAAAACAGAAGCACAACCAAAATTAAAAACTAAAAGTAAGAGCAGGGTATTCTTTATTTTCAAAGGCTTTTCAATTAAAATTAGACAATACACACTGTTACAATAATTAACAGTATTTGTAGTAATAAAAATATAAAGCTAGAACTAAATAGTCAATACCCAGATTTAGTGATATTTACATTGTTTTGAAAAAAAATTAAACGCAAGGAGCGCAAAGAATTACGCAAGGGACGCAAAGGTTAAAACATATAAGTCAGTAAAGTTTTTAATTCAAAGTGGAAGTGGTTTGAACCATATAAGGCAAATAAGAGCATATAAGTTTTGTGTCAAAAAAAAGAAAAGCCAACAAAAGGCTATAGCATTGAAATATAACCGCAAAGGTTAAAACATATAAGTCAGTAAAGTTTGAATTGTAGTTTCGAGTGGTTTGAACCATATAAGGCAAATAAGGACATATAAGTGTAAAGACCAACCAAAATCTTTTAACAATAAACGATTAACCGATTAACCAACTAAACAATTAACCATTTATTCAACTGTAATAAACTGCAATTGTTGCAAATCGCCATTGTAAATATTGACATCTACGTTGCCCTCAATTCCAGGAACGGCAGCACGTTCTGTAAACTGCCAAAACAACCAATCGTCTTGAATTTCCTCTCGATAAAAGTTATAATTGGCTATCCAAAAGAGGTAATCACTGAATTCTTCTTTCAAAAAATCATCATAATATTTCTCTCCAGTGTATATGATGGGTTTCACTTTATAATGATTTTCTATGGCTTGCAACCATCTTCGAAGTCCTTTCTTGAGGTTAGTCATCGACTGATTTTTGGGTAATTTTTCAATGTCCAATACAGGAGGCAAATCTCCCTTTTGCAATCGAACCGTTTTGATAAATAACTCAGCTTGTTCTAAAGAATTTTCATTCGGGCGATAATAGTGATAAGCACCACGAATCATTTTGTTCTTTTTGGCTCCCTCCCAATTGCGTTTGAAACGTCGGTCTACCGCATCATTACCCGCAGTTGCACGGATAAATACAAAATGCAGAGGGTATTGATTCTCAATCGTATCAACATACGACCAACTTATTTTTCCTTGATATTCCGATACATCAATCCCTACGGCTTTTCCCTCGTGTTTTTCGAGTACTCGCAAATTTCTGGCTTCCGAAAAAACATCGGTTTTACTGAGTTTGTCTGATTTAAAACCTAAATAATACGCAAAAGCCGTACGATAATGATAGATGACACTTCCTAAAAACAGTAATCCAAAGGCCCCCCAGACATATTTCTTGAGGTTAGCTATACCTTGATTGTTTTTCTTATTCGGTCGACGTCTGGGATAGTTTTTGGTCACTTTCCTCATATTGTAATCCCCTATTGCTTGATAAATTTATTGTTAAGGATAGAAAGAAAAACATAAAAAAGGATGACCAATGGAATGCCTAAAAATTGCAGTGTCACCAACAGCAAAAGAGAAACCGCCAGAAAGAAAAAGGTTAATTTATTATCTTGAAAGGTCAACTTTTTTACTTTCAAAGAAAACAGAGGAATTTCAGCATTCAAAATGTAAGCGCTCCCGATACTAATCACCAAAAGCACGCCATAATTCGACAATAATTCGAATAGCATAAACGAATCAAAATGACGAACAACCAAGGGCAAACTCAGAATAAACAAAGCGTTGGCTGGAGTAGGCAAACCAATAAAAGAGTCGGTTTGACGCGTGTCAATATTAAAATTAGCTAATCGATAACAAGAACCCAGTGTGACCAAAAAACCCAAAAAAGCCAACGCATATTGACCTGAAAACGGGTCACTAATTTGTAAACCAAAGGCTTCTAACATCATATAAAACATTGTCAATCCTGGAACTACGCCACTAGTCACCATATCAGCCAAAGAATCCAATTGTAATCCTAAAGGGCTAGAAACCTGAAAGAGACGTGCAAAAAAACCATCAAAAAAATCAAGAAAAATTCCTAAACACACAAAATAAAAGGCCATTTCGAATTGTTGTTGCACCACAAAAGTGATAGCAATACAACCACAAAATAAGTTCAATAAGGTAATACTATTAGGAATGTGTTTTTTGAAAGTCATCGGAATCGGTATTAAAAAAATTGTACTCGCAAAAGTAAGATAATAAGTGAAAGAGAAGTGCGTTTTTTATCAGAGTTTCTTCAGCAATTTTTAAAGAAAAGAGAATTCTCTTGAAAGTGAGGAATAAGCTCCCTAAAAAATTCTATTTTTGAAAAAAATATTCACACCAACTAGCTCTGCTTGCTTTTGAAAAAGATTCTTTCGTTTTTTTTAGTACTAGGTACTTGCTCCTTATTTGCTCAAACGGTCCGAAAATACTCCAATGAGTTTCTCAATATTGGTGTAGATGCGGCTGCGCTAGGAATGTCGAATACTGCAGTTTCATTTACAGCCGATGTTAATGCGGGCTATTGGAATCCTGCTGGTTTGACGCATCTTAAAGACCATCAAGTAGCGGCAATGCACGCTAATTATTTTGCCAATATTGCCCAATACGACTATTTGGCCTATGCCTCACCCATAGATGACAGAAGCAGCTGGGGTATCTCAATGATTCGATTTGGAGTAGATGATATATTGAACACCACCGAACTCATTGACAATCAGGGAAACATCGATTATAACCGTATTGAATTATTCTCTACTGCCGATTATGGTTTTACCTTTTCTTATGCTAGAAAACTCCCAGTTCCCGGTTTTCAATATGGAGTCAACGCCAAAGTAGTGCGCCGAATCATTGGAGATTTTGCTAATTCTTGGGGTTTTGGTTTTGATGTAGGGTTGCAATTTGAACGCAATAATTGGCAGTTTGGTTTACTCGTACGAGACTTAACGACCACTTACAATATTTGGAACATTGATGAAAAAAAATACCAAGCCATAGCCGATGCTATTCCAGGTCAAAACCAAGAACTTCCCGAAAGCACCGAAATTACAGCCCCAAAAGCACAACTTGGCATTTCTAAAAAATTCGTTTTTCACTACGACTATAGTCTATTGGCAGCTGCCAACCTGAATATGCGCTTTACCAAAACTAATGATATTATTACAAGTGACTTCGTGAGTATTGACCCTGCTTTGGGATTCGAATTGGGCTATACAGATTTGGTATTTCTGAGAGCTGGTGTTGGGAATTTTCAAAAAGTAACCCAATTAGACGCTAGCGAAAAAACCAATTTTCAACCCAACATCGGATTGGGATTTCAATATCGAGGGATTCAAATAGATTATGCTTTGACCAATTTAGGCAACCAAGGTGTGGCTTTATATTCGAATATTTTTTCGGTAAAAGTAGATTTGGGACAATTTAGAAGGTAGTATCATCTTCCAAAAAAACTCTACGAAAACTAAGACTATAGCATTACTCATTTTCGTTTGTCAAAATTCCACACCCTTTTCCCAAAGATTTTTCATACTTTATAATAAGTTCAGTTGTTTTTAACCATTAAGATTGAAATTGCTTTCGAAATCATTTGTCTTAAGGGAAAATAAAAATTACTTTTGCAGCAGTTTAACTTTTACACACAAAATGAAGCCTAACACACAACAATTAAACGATTTAACTATCCAAGTTAGAAGAGATATTCTTCGTATGGTACACGCTGTTAATTCTGGACACCCAGGTGGTTCACTCGGATGCACAGAATTTTTGGTTACCCTTTACCAACACCTAATGGACCGCAAAGAAGGATTTGATATGGATGCCATTGGTGAAGATGTATTCTTTTTATCCAACGGTCACATTTCACCTGTATTTTATAGCGTATTAGCTAGAAGTGGTTATTTTCCAGTATCTGAGCTTGCTACCTTTAGACTATTGAACTCTCGTTTGCAAGGACATCCAACTACACATGAAGGACTACCTGGTGTTCGTATGGCCTCTGGATCGTTAGGACAAGGTTTATCAGTTGCCCTTGGAGCTGCACAAGCGAAAAAATTAAATGGAGATTCGCATATCGTTTATACTTTACACGGAGACGGCGAATTGCAAGAAGGACAAAACTGGGAAGCCATTATGTATGCTTCTGCTAAAAACGTAGACAACCTTATTGCAACTGTTGACGTAAACGGAAAACAAATTGATGGTACTACTGATGAAGTATTGAATATGGGAAGTCTGAAAGCTAAATTTGAAGCTTTTGATTGGGATGTTCTTGAAATCAAAGAAGGAAATAACATCGAAGCAATAATCGCTGGTATGACTGAAGCTAAAGCTAAAACTGGAAAAGGTAAACCAGTTTGTGTGCTTTTGTATACTGAGATGGGTAATGGTGTTGATTTTATGATGCATACGCATGCTTGGCATGGTAAAGCTCCAAATGACGCACAATTGGAGAATGGTTTAGCGCAAAACATTTCAACTTTAGCAGATTACTAGAATTAAGATGACAGATTAAAGATTTCTGACTTCAGATGTTTAATCTTTTAATTTTTCAATCTTTCAATTAAAATCAAATAATGAAAAAATATACAAATACAGGAAGTAAAGATACTCGTTCAGGTTTTGGAGCGGGAATGACAGAATTGGGTCAAAAGAACGAGAATGTAGTAGCACTTTGTGCGGATTTAATTGGGTCATTGAAATTTGATGATTTCAAAAAAAATCACCCAGAGCGTTTTTTCCAAATCGGAATTGCAGAAGCCAACATGATTGGAATTGCAGCTGGTTTAACTATTGGTGGTAAAATTCCATTTACAGGAACATTTGCTAACTTTTCTACTGGACGTGTTTACGACCAAATTCGTCAATCGGTAGCTTATTCTGATAAAAATGTAAAAATTTGTGCATCACACGCAGGTTTAACACTTGGAGAAGATGGAGCTACACACCAAATCCTTGAAGATATTGGATTAATGAAAATGTTACCAGGCATGACGGTAATCAATACTTGCGATTATAATCAAACTAAAGCAGCTACTATTGCTTTAGCAGATCACCATGGTCCAGCTTACTTACGTTTTGGACGTCCAGTTGTGCCTAACTTTATGCCTGCAGACGAGCCATTCGTAATAGGAAAAGCTATTTTATTGAACGAAGGAACAGATGTTACAATTGTTGCAACAGGACACTTAGTTTGGGAAGCTTTAATTGCTGCAGAAGCTTTGGAAGCCAAAGGAATTTCAGCAGAGGTAATCAACATCCACACTATCAAACCTTTGGATGAAGAAGCTATTTTGAAATCGGTTGCCAAAACTAAATGTGTGGTAACAGCTGAAGAACATAACATCCTTGGAGGTTTAGGCGAAAGCGTTTCTAGAGTTTTAGCTTTAAACACTCCTGCACCACAAGAATTTGTAGCGGTAAACGATAGTTTTGGAGAATCTGGAACCCCAGAACAATTGATGGAAAAATACCAATTGAATCACCAAGCTATTGAAGCTGCTGTTGAGCGCGTATTGGCTAGAAAATAATATTTAGCAACTTTTATATTTATCCCGTCAAGTTGGACTTGACGGGATTTTTTATACCCCAAAACCAAGTAAAATCGCTACCTCTAAATACTATTGAAACCCAATCAATAACTAAGATTGTATCAAAGCGTATTTTTGAATAACACCTAAGAAGACAAATCTAGAACCATAAAAGTTAAGTCCAAAAAAACCGTTCTTAAAAAAGAACGGTTTCATTTATAAATCTTTAGTAGACACTAATTATAACACTTTGGATCCAAATGCCTTTTCTTTCCATTACCACCTGTACAAAACGGAATATCAACAAACTCGTAATATTTAGTTACTCCATTAGCATCTTTATAAGAGCGTTCTAACTTGGTGGTGTAATTATCTCCATCATCATCTACATCAAAACAATCTGGAACTTCATCGCCATCAGTATCATCAGGGTTAGTAGTAGGTTTTGTTGGATACAAAGTAGTATTAGTAAAACTATACATATAACCATCACCATCTAAGTCTTCTAAATAAGAAGGAATACCATCTCCATCTTGGTCATTGCGTTGTACTTCATATAATTTAATATTAAAAACAAGTGGAGCATATGCAGGAATTGAACCACTACCGCTACTATAATATGCTAAACCAGAAGGAATAAAAACTACACCAGCCCCAAAATCTTTATACGCCACTGTACCATCTGGATTAGAACTATAGGTTCCTGTCTTTAATTTAGGCATAAATTCGGAAAATCCCGTTATAGCGCTTGGCAGTGAAATAAAACTATTTCTTTCAAATTCGGTTACTGTAAGCGTAGTAACTGATTCTTTAGTCACTTGCTGCAAATAATCTCCTTTATATCCTACAAAATAACCATCTACATTGACTGGAGACACGCCAACTCCCTCATTTAAGATTAAGTAATACAACTTGTACTTTAATCCATGTAAATTCACCTCTCTGAATTGAAGAGGATAAGTCGTTTGATCCCAAATAGACTTTTGAGTTCCACCAGTAGGAATTTTAGAAATCTTAATATCGAAATCTGCGGTAACTTCCTCAATATAATAAGTTTTCAAGTATTCTTCAATGTCTTTGATGTCAGTAGCATATTGTACACTATACTCTCTTGGTGGCGTTACCTCCTCGTCTTTATTTTTAGAACATGAAAATAATGCCAAGGATAGCATTGATAAAATAAAATAAAACTTAATTTTGTTCATTATTACTGCTTTTTGAGTGCGCAAGATACAATTTAGATTGATTTTGATAAACTATTTAACTTTGATTTTTGAAAATTTATGCGAATAGATAAATATTTATGGTGCGTTCGTTATTACAAAACCAGAAATATGGTTACCGAGGCTTGTAAAAAAAACCAAGTAACCGTAAATGGTCAAGTAGCCAAAGCTTCGAAAGAAGTTTTTCCTACTGACAGAATTACTTTTCGTAAAGATCAAATCACCCAAATCATTACAGTACTAGACATTCCTGATAATCGTGTAGGAGCAAAATTAGTCGATATGTATCGCCGCAATGACACACCTCCCGAGGTATACCAGCATCTTGAATTATTAAAGCTATCAAAAGAACATTACCGAAAAAATGGTACTGGACGCCCCACTAAAAAAGACCGTCGTGACATTGATGAATTTGGCAATGTCATTGTAGAGGATGAAGACGAGGATTTACTTTAATAACAAGTTAAACTTCTAAAAAATTATCTTTAAAATCAAACCCAAACCATTCCATTTTGTACCTTTCAAAATAAAAAACTATGAGCCAAAATATCATTTTAACCCATCAAGAAATAGAACACAAAATCAAGCGAATTGCCTACCAAATCTACGAAACCTTTGTAGACGAAGAAGAAATTGTAATCGCAGGTATTACCAAAAACGGCTTTGTTTTTGCTCAAAAAATTGCGACTGCTTTGGCCTTGATTGCTCCTATTAAAGTTTCGCTTTGCGAAGTTGAGATCAACAAACACCAACCCGATTTGGCTATTCGCACTTCATTGGCTAAAGAAAACTATACTAATAAAGGATTGGTTTTAGTTGATGACGTTTTGAATTCCGGAACTACATTAATTTATGCTGTTCGTCATTTCTTAGAAGTCCCCTTAAAAAAATTCAAAACAGCGGTACTCATTGACAGAAATCACAAAAAGTACCCTGTAAAAGCTGATTTTAAAGGAATTTCATTATCTACTTCCTTGTTCGAACATGTTCAAGTAGTTTTTGAAGATTCAGGAAACAGCTATGCCTATTTAAGCTAATAAAGCTAGAATATCTTCAACCGTTTCATCTATTGTTTTACCATCAACAGCTACTTTGTATTTTGCTTGATTGTAATAATAGCTCCTGTCAAATAGATGCTTGGCGATAAATTCATTTAATTCGGCATCGTTTAAGTTGGCAATTAAGGGACGTTTACTTTTGTTTCTAGACAATCTTTCGAACAAAGTAGCCACTGAAGCTTTTAAATAAATTGAGACTACATCAGGTCGTTGCAAAAATTCGTGATTATTAGCATAACAAGGAGTTCCCCCACCAAGACCCAATATAATTGTCTTTTCTTCATCCAAAAGAGTCTGGAATGCATCGTGTTCCAATTTACGAAAATGCACTTCTCCTCGCTTCTCAAAGAGCTCTTTGATTGACATTTTTGTCGTTTCTTCTATATAATGATCCAAATCTAAAAAGGGAAGACTCGTTTTTTGAGACAAATTATTGGCTATGGTTGACTTCCCGCAACCCATATACCCTAATAATACAATTTTTTTCATGGCAATAAAACCTTACTAATTAAGGCATTGTGACTTTTTGATTAAAAAAGACAAATTTATAATAAAATTGCTTTGAAACTTGAAAAAAAAGTACGTATATTTGCACCCGCATTCAAGAAACAAAATGACTCGATAGCTCAGTCGGTAGAGCACATCACTTTTAATGATGGGGTCCTGGGTTCGAGCCCCAGTCGGGTCACAAAGGTTGTTCGCCACGGCGAATGACCTTTTTTTATTTGAAGGCCATGTGGAGAAACGGTAGACTCGCCATCTTGAGGGGGTGGTGCTCGTAAGGGCGTGAGGGTTCAAATCCCTCCATGGTCACAAAAAAAGGTATAAATGAATTTCATTTATACCTTTTTCAATTTATATCTTTTGCTATTTATTACTCTCCCACTTCACCGAGCAATTTGTGGATTTTTCGTTTATGATGGGTTTGTCGTAAAGTAGTGTTACCTGAAATCATACTAATATCACCATCAATTTCAAGCATTGCTAACTTGATATCTCGAAAATGCTCAATCCCGTGTTCCCGCATCATCTCCTCCAACTCTTCGGAAGTGATTCCTAATTTGGCCACAGTCTCAAATTCAATTTTTCCATTATGGACTAAAATTTCAGGCTTATCTTGTATCCAACTTTTAATCAACTCAGACTTGTATACTAATTTTTTAAAGATAAGATTCATAACAAACAACGACAAAGCAGCAAGTATTCCGCCCATAAGAGAAACATTGCTTCCCACCATTGCATTTTGAACCGAATTACTAATTAATAAAATCAAAATTACATCGGCTGTATTCAACTGTGATAATTGTTTTTTACCAAAAACACGAAGCGCAATAATCATAAACAAATACACGCTTACACTCCGAAAAACTACCTCTATGTATGGATTATTCATTAGTCTAAAAATTAATTCAACATCGTTGTTTTTATTCCTAACCTTTCAAAGGTAAGCACTTTTAACCCAGAATCCGCATTAGACTTCGTAGCGAAACTGAATTATTCAATAAAAGCAAGAGCTCACGGACTATTTTTGAAGAAGGAATACTTTTGTATTTTGAATTTAAAAATAGGAGTAAGTTCTTCGTTTTGAAGAAGAATTTAGTTGTAGTAGATTTCTAATGCGGAATCTGGGTTAACTGTATTTGGAATGACAAACCTTAAGCAACTACAATAAAAAACCGCAATCACTTTTCTTAAGCTTTTGCGGTTTTTCTATCAACAAAAAACAAACTATTTCCAACCTCCACCTAATACTTTGTAAAGAGTAATCGCACTATTGAATTGCTCTTTTTTGGTAGCAATTAGTTCTAGTTGTGACTCCAAAGCGTCTCTTTGTGTCATTAAAACCTCGAAATAATCTACTCTTGCAGACTTAAACAAATCACCAGCCACATCAATCGAACGATTCATTGACGCTACTTGTTGCGATTTCAAAGCATAACTTTTCTCTAAATTATCGATTCTAGACATTTGAGTACTTACTTCCACAAAAGCATTCAAAACGGTGCGTTCATAATTATACAACGCTTGAATCTGACGCGAATTAGCAGAACTGTATTCGGCTTTAATTGCATTTCTATTAATTACAGGCGCTACCAAATCACCCGCTAGTGAATACAATAACGACTCTGGAAATGTAAATAAATAAGTTGGTTTAAAAGCATTTACTCCAATTGATGCCGTAATATCTAGCGAGGGATAAAATTCTGCACGAGCTGTTTTCACATCGAGTTTTGCTGCTTCCAATTCAAATTCTGCTTGTTTAATATCAGGGCGATTGGTTAGCAATTGAGAAGGAACACCATAATATAATGTATTTGGCAACAATTTCACCAAATCACTCCTGTCGCGTTTGATTTCCTGGGGATACTGCCCTAGCAAAAAATTGATTTTATTCTCCGTTTCCTTAATACTTTGAAGAATATCAAATTCCATACTTTTTGAAGCCAAAACTTCAGCTTGAAATTTCTGCACCGCTAATTCTGTTGCTCTTGCAGCTTCTTTTTGAACTTTAACAATCTCCAGCGCATCACTTTGCAAGGCGATGTTTTTCTTCACAATTTCGAGTTGACTGTCCAAAGCCAATAACTCGTAGTAGGAATTTGCCACCTCTGCAATAAGATTGGTAATCACAAAATTTTTACCTTCAACGGTAGACAGATACCTATTGACTGCGGCTTTTTTAGAATTCCGCAATTTCTTCCAAATATCAACTTCCCAGTTGGCATAGGCTCCTAATTTAAAGTCTCCCAAAGGATCTGGCATTTCTTTTCCAGGTTTTATTTGGGTAGAGGCATCGCCAGCACCTTGGCTGGTATACCTTCCAACTTTTTCAACTCCTGAACCCGCACCTATTGCTACTTTGGGCAAAATAGCTCCTTTTCGCACTCGGATATCATTTTTAGCAATTTCAATCTCTTGCAAAGTGATTTGCAATTCTTGATTGTTTTTTAAGGCCGTGTCTATCAAGTTGATCAGATTTTGATCTTTAAAATAGGTACGCCACGGCATTGTTGCAGTATTGGTAGTATCCGTTTTTTTATCGAATGACTCGGGAACTCCTTTGGTCGCTGCCAAAGGAGTTAATGTTGGACTACAACTGATGACCACTAAACCAAAACTTAGTAGTACTATATATCTTTTAAACTTTGTCTTATTCATTGTGATTCAAATATTCGGTGAATGGATTTTCATCTTCGTCCTTAGACAATTTATATTTTTCTGAAATTTTGGCAAAAATGTAGTACAAGCTAGGAATGATTAAAACCCCACAAACTGTACCTACAAACATACCTCCAGCTGCTGCAGATCCTAAAGTTCTATTGCCTATTTTTCCAGGATCTGTAGCAACTGCTAACGGAATTAATCCCGCAATAAATGCAAAAGAAGTCATTAAAATAGGGCGAAAACGAACCGCAGCTCCTTCCATTGCAGCATCAAGAACAGAGGCACCCAGACTGTGCTTCTGGGCGGCAAACTCTACAATCAGTACGGCGTTTTTACCCAATAAACCGATTAGCATTACAAATGCCACCTGAGCATAGATATTATTAGCTAATCCAAAAAGTTTTAGAAATAAAAAGGCTCCAAAAATTCCAGCTGGCAAGGATAAAATCACAATAAGCGGTAAAACAAAACTCTCGTATTGTGCCGCTAAAACGAGATAAACAAAGCCCAAACAAATCAAGAAAATATAAACTGCTTCGTTCCCTCTTGCTACCTCATCTGCCGAAATTCCAGCCCAATCAATCCCAAAACCTCTAGGAAGCGTTTTGGCAGCCACCTCTTTTACCACCTCAATGGCCGTTCCACTACTGTACCCAATAGCAGGAGCTCCACTAATTTCGGAAGCATTGTACATATTGTGTCTCGTAATTTCAGAAAGACCATACACTTTTTTCATTTTCATGAAAGCCGAAAAAGGAACCATCTCTTCTCTATCATTTTTGACATACAATTTCAAAATATCTTCTGGAAGCGCTCTGTATTCAGGTGAGGCTTGAACAATTACCTTGTACTGACGGTCGTATTTGATAAAGTTGGTTTCATAATTACTCCCTACCAATGTCGATAAAGTATTCATTGCATTTTCTATACTTACTCCTTTTTGTTGTGCCAAATCATTATCGATATCGAGCATATACTGAGGAAAACTTGCACTATAAAAGGTAAAAACGGAGGTTAATTCGGGACGTTTTTTTAATTCACGAACAAAGTCCTTACTTACTGTTTCCATTTTTTTATAATCTCCAGAGCCTCCTTTGTCCAGTAATCGCAACTCAAATCCACCAGCGGCTCCATATCCAGGTACGGCAGGCGGTTGAAAATATTCTATGGTCGCTCCCGAAATATTTTTGGTTTCTTCTTCTAATTCTTTAATGATCTCTTCTACATTGTGATCGCGTTCTTTCCAATCTTTCAAATTAATCAAACAAGTTCCCGTGTTGGCTCCTGTACCTTCGGTTAGAATTTCATACCCCGCCAAAGCAGAAACGGATTTCACACCCTCAATTTTTTCGGCTACTTTTTGTAATTTCTGAGCAATTTGATTGGTTCTCTCGAGTGAAGAACCTGGTGGTGTTTGAATAATAGCATAAAACATCCCTTGATCCTCACTTGGAATAAAGCCAGAAGGAAGGCTATTGTTGATAAAAAAGATTCCAGCACAAAAACCTATCAATACAATCAATGAAATGGATCTTCTATTTATAAATGTAGCTAATACCTTTTGATAGCCTTTTGACAGTGTATTGAACTTATTGTTGAACCCCTCTAAAAAACGATTCACTAAATTCTTGGGTCTTTCTTTTCCGTGATTATTTTTCAACAATAATGCACACAATGCCGGCGTTAAGGTTAGTGCTACAATTCCAGAAAGTATAATCGCAGTAGCCATTGTTATCGAGAACTGACGGTAAAAAATCCCTACAGGTCCAGACATAAACGCAACTGGAATAAAAACAGCCGCCATCAAAAAGGTAATTGCTATAATAGCTCCACCAATTTCGCTCATCGCCTTTTTAGTCGCTTTTCGAGCAGAGAGATGTTCCTCTTCCATTTTAGCGTGTACCGCTTCGATGACCACAATCGCATCGTCAACAACGACTCCAATGGCTAAAACCAAAGCAAAAAGCGTTATCAAATTGATGGTAATTCCAAAGAGCTGCATAAAAGCAAATGTTCCTATCAATGACACTGGTACCGCAATAGCAGGAATTAAGGTAGAGCGCCAATCCCCTAAAAACAAAAAGACTACCAAACCTACCAAAACAAAAGCCTCGACAAGCGTATGAATTACTTTTTCAATAGAAGCATCCAAGAATTTCGAAACGTCATAACTAATTTCGTAATCCATTCCTTTGGGAAACGATTTCTTTAATTCTTCAAGTTTCGCTTTTACATCTTTAATAACTTGACTTGCGTTACTTCCGTATGACTGTTTGATCGTAATTGCTGTTGAAGGTTTTCCGTCAATACTAGAATAGATATCATACATTGAGCTTCCAAATTCTACATTGGCCACATCTTTCAAACGAAGTAATTCCCCGTTAGCATTGGACCTAACTACAATATTTTCATAACCCTCTTTAGTCGTGTATCGTCCTTTGTATTTTAAAACATATTCAAAAGCTTGAGATCTTTTCCCTGAACTTTCTCCTGTTTTTCCTGGCGAAGCTTCCAAACTTTGGTTACTCAAGGATTCCATTATTTCATCGGCGGAAATTTTATACGCTAACATTCTGTCTGGTTTCAACCAAATACGCATCGCATAGTCACGATTACCTAAAATATCGGCAAAACCTACTCCATTTACCCTTTTTAAATCCGATAGAATATTAATATCAGCATAATTGTATAAGAATTTTTGGTCTGCAGATTTTTCTTTGCTAAATAAATTGACATACAAAAGCATATTAGGTTCTTCTCGTGTAATCTTCACCCCTTCTCTTACTACTAAAGGAGGTAATTTATTGATGACCGATGCTACACGGTTTTGCACATTAATAGCCGCTTGATTAGGATCTGTACCTAAATTAAAGACTACTTGAATAGAAGCTTCACCATCATTACCTGCATCAGAAGTAATGTATTTCATTCCAGGAACACCATTCAGCGCTCTTTCTAAAGGAATAACAACGGCTTTCACCATTAACTCACCGTTTGCACCAGGATAATCTGCCGTGATATTTACTTTAGGAGGGGAAATTGAGGGAAATTGTGTTATAGGTAAACTGGTCATTGCCAATACACCCAAAAAGACAATAACTAGCGATATCACTATCGACAATACTGGTCTTTGTATAAATTTGCTAAACATTTTTTATCTTTTAAATTGTTAAACGCTACTCTGCCTTTAATCTCAAGTGTGCCAAAACTTCTTTTGGATTTTGATAATCATAGGTAATCTTATCATTATCATTTGCCTTCTGAATACCATCTAAGACAATTTTATCCGCAGCTGTTATTCCAGTATTCACAACATATACGTCTGGCATTTCTCCTTTAATCGTGATTTCAACAGATTTCAACACATTGTTTTTACCTACCACAAAAACATATTTTTTATCTTGAATTTCATAGGTAGCTTTTTGGGGAATAATCAAGGCGTTTCTAACTGGAATTTTCATTAAAACTTTTCCCGTTTGTCCGTTTTTCAGTAATCGATCTGTGTTAGGAAAACTAGCACGAAAAGCAATATTTCCAGTTTCATTATCAAATTCACTCTCAATTACTTCTACTTTTCCTTTGTATTTAAGCGCTTCACCATTAGCCAGAAGCAATCCAACCGTACTACTTCCTCTTCCTTTTACATTGTTTTGGTATTCCAAATATTCTGGTTCAGACACATTGAAATAAGCAAACATCTTAGTATTATCCGAAAGACTGGTAAGTAACTCACCTTCTTCTACAAGGCTTCCTAATTTTTTGGGGATTCGGTCAATGATTCCGTCAAATGGCGCCCTAATTTCTGTAAATGACAAATGCAATTTCGCCAAAGCAACCTCAGCTCTTGCCTGATCTAGTTTGGCTTGAGCCATTGCTTGCTCATTTTTAGAAACAATGTTTTTATTGGCTAATGTTTTTGCATTTTGAAGTTCAATTTCTGCTCCTTTTGCTTCGGCTTGTGCTTTTAGAAACTCCGCTTGATACAAGCCTGGCATAATTCGGAACAAAAGCTGACCTGCTTTTACAAATTGTCCTTCGTCTACATAAATATTTTGAAGGAAACCTTTCTCTTGAGTACGTAATTCTATATTACGAATGGAACGAATTTGAGAAACATATTCTTTGGTAAATGAAGTATCGATAGCGATAGGATTGGTTACCGTAAACTTCACTTGCTCTTCCTTTTCTTCTTTTTTTGAGGTACAATTGGTTAAGCACAACAAGGCAATCAAGCCTGTGCACATGATTATTTTCTTCATGATGTAAATTGGGAATTAAAATTTATTGATATTGGAATTCAAAAAATTCCTTTAGCTAAAAAATGAATACGTAAAGAATACCTCCTTGAAACAAGAAGTCTATACACACTATTTTTTACGATTAAAGCACATTACAGAATTGCTGTGCTTCCATAATTACATCATATTCTCAGTACGTTGTGAAGAATATAGATAGGATTAGCATATCGATGAACTTGTTTGAAGTATTTTAAGTTCGTGATACTTTTTGTGGGAGAAGTTTGAAAAGAAAAAACTAAATGCCAAGGTTGTAAGCCAGTAGTTATAACTAAAGAATAAGCTCCTTTGTTATCGGTGCGTTCATGACTGTTTAGTAATTCTTCCTCAACCTCAACACTAATCTCTTGAACAAAGTTAGTTCCAGACGCATACTCTTTAATTGTAGGTCCTTCTTTTTTTTCTATAATTGATTGGATTTCGTTTCTTTCAACACTTTTATTTTGAGGTGTATGCAAAGTACCCACTGCAGCAAGCAGCAAAAAATAAAGTTGT
>JACCEA011057993.1_pt1 | contig 16303 bp, 25 predicted proteins | sample 7449851 | NCBI WGS metagenome assembly JACCEA01 (sample SAMN15323453, study PRJNA562643) | freshwater metagenome | isolation source: river surface water | place: USA:Blue River Watershed | collected 2017-08-18 | reverse complement strand
CGGCAGCGAGGATTCCGATGCCTTCTCGGTAGGTAGGCTCGTTCACCTGATGGCTCTTGAGCCGCATCGTGTGGAGGAGTACAACGTAATTGAGGTGCAGAGCAAGAACGCTAAAGCGTGGCAAGAAGCAAAAGGCCAACGCAACATCTGCACCCGTAAGGAGATGGATGAAGCGCAGCGCATTGCTGATGCCCTACTGCGCAACGAATACTTTTTGTCAATGATTCAAGGCTGCGAATTTGAGCAACCTGCAATCGGATTGATAGAGGGCATCCCCTTCCGAGCAAAGGCAGACATCATCGCTGATGGTTTCTTGGCTGACTTGAAAACAACAACCGACCTACGGGCGTTCCCCTACTCGGCAAAGAAGTACGGCTACGATGTACAGGCGTTCATCTACACCCGACTATTCGGTGTGCCGATTGACAAGTTCTACTTCATTGCTATTGACAAGGCGAGCTTGGATGTAGGTATCTACTCCATCACTCCCGAGTTCGTAGCAGAAGGCGAAAGAAAAACGCTTGAGGCCATCCAACTCTACAAGCAGTTCTTTATTCTGGGTGAGGACTTGGATTCATACACCATCTTCGGAGAACTATAAGGGGTCGAATTCGACCCAATCAAACCGAGAAGCCGTCAGCGGTCAAGTGACGGCAACATATATAAATACATACAAAATGTTCACATTAAGAATCATTAACAAAGATTACACTCAGCGTAATTATTGGATTGGAGACAACTATGCTGTCTACACCAAAAGCGAACTTCATCTGAAGGAATACCTCAGCACCTGCGAGACGTTAGGTCTAAACCCCGATGTGCAGGATGGTATCTTGCTCAATGAAGATGGTAAGTGGTTTTCTCTTTTTAAAGATGACCACTACTACGTTATGACCGAGAGCGGCAAGACGTTTGAGCGTATTAACCTTTAATTTAGAATGGAGATGAATACGCCAATGCAAATCTTGATTGACCAACTCAAGGACTTATATGATTACGACCTTAGTGAAGGTAAAAGAAATTGGACGATACTTGCGGGCATTGAGTTAGCGCAAGCACTTCTTGAGAAAGAGAAAGAGCAGATTATGAATGCTTATGACATCGGGTGGTCTAATGGAAACAAGGGCCAAGACCTTAATGATTTGTACTACTTTGAAACCTTTAACACAAAAGAGAAATGACACTCGTAGACGTTGATTTTAGAGATGGCATTAAAGCCACTTTTGTAGACAACACTAAACAGTTGACTCAAATACACTATGATGTCAATACGCTATCGTCTATGTTTGGAGGTAGCAGAACCTTTAACACAAAATGAAATGAAACAGAGCAGCATTGAATGGTTGATGGAGATAGACAAATCTCGTGCAATCACCATAGAAGAATGGCAACAAGCCAAAGAAATGGAGAAGGAGCAGATGGTTGACTTCGCTTTCAAGTACGGAGATTTAACCACCCGTGAGATTGCAGATGCTTTTGATAAAGAATACAAAAACAACAAGAAATGAAAATAACTGACGAAATAAAAAACGAAACATTGGTATGGGTTCTTGCATCAATATCTGATGTGGAATTGCAATCACAATGCGATATGGATGAAATTGTAGTAGAACCTCACGGTAGAAAATCAATGCCGCTGTACGCAAGTAAAGATTGGGTAAAGCGACTAACCAAAAAAGAGGTTAGAGAATACTACAATGAAATTGAAAACCTTTAACGCCAAATAGAAATGAGAACTCCGCCCGCTTATGGCGCATTAGGATTCAGCAAGCGGAATGCAACCGCCCTGATTAACGGAGTCTTTTTCTTTAACACCAACGAGAAATGAAAGACTTCCTTACAACAATCTTCAAAAGAAGTGAACCACAAAAACAAGAAAAATCTTTTGAATCAAATTGGAAACAAGAACAATTTGAGAAGAATGTAAAGCAAGGAGTTGAAGCATTGCTTAGTGGGAAGGATGTTATCATATATCCAGACAGCAGAGACTTTGAATTAGCTCTTGAAATCAAGAATCAATACATTCGTTTACGAATGAGAGAACTTGCAGAAAAAATAAAAGTAGAGCCTTTTAGTGAAGGAATAAAGATAAACTTTAACACCAACGAGAAATGATACACATTTGGAACGCAATTAAGAGCATCTTTGTTAATGATGCTCACGAGATAATCTCAGAACGAGGTAAAGAGATTTTAGCGGAACAACAGAAGGTATACACTATTAACACCAACGAGAAATGAAAAGGATACTTGAAATTATAGAAATAGGAATGCCTCAAAGTTTAATACATCGGGATGATGAACCAACTGATGAACTCATTGACACATTTGAGTTGATGCTTGAACTAAACGAAATGCTTAAAACCAACGAGAGATGAGAGAGCAATTTATGCGTATCGCTATGGCGAGGCTACGCAGCACCTATCCGTTTAAACCCCAACGCCAAGCAATAGCAGCTCGTATGTGGGTAAAGTATCTTGAACGTTCCGCAGCAAAGCAATGGGAGCGTGAGCAACTTCGCCAAGTCCGTGCCTGTGCTATGCACGCAGCACAACAGGAATGGGAGGAGAACGAGGAACGCTGGAATAAGCGTATGGATATAATCGGGCACAATGGTGCAACTGGAGAACACTACAAATGATGCTCTACATAGTCACGCCTTGTTCACGCCCAGAGAACCTCGCACAGATTCGCAAGTCAATTCCATCCGCCTTTACTTGGGTGGTGATGATGGATGCCTCTACCGACCACAAAGCACCAAGCGGTGCAAACGTAACCCATTACTCAAAGAAGACAGGACATTGGGGTAACCCCCTGCGCAACGAGTTCCTTGACCTATACCAAGACCAGTTCACCGAGAACGACTGGGTATACTTTTTAGATGATGACAACATCCTACACCCGAAGTTCATCCAGCAGATTGAATCGCTCCTGTATCTAAATGCGGGCATAGTCACTTGGGGGCAAGAGGGAAGGCTCCGCCCTACCGACCAACCAAGAATCGGAAACATAGACACCGCCTCTTTTATGTTTCGCCCCACAGAAACCAACAAGCTACGCTTTGAAAACATCTACGAGTCGGATGGTATGTTTGCACAGGCAGCAACAAGGCTAACAAATCTTATCTGCGTAGAGGCGTACCTTTGCTACTACAACGCCCTGCGATGAAGAACCACACCAAAGTCTACCTCAAAGCAATGGGCTACGACACCACCGACTGGATTCCCTGTGAGGTATGTCAAGCAACTGCGGTAGACATCCACCATCTTGAGGCTCGTGGTATGGGAGGGAGCAAACAGGCGGATACCATAGAAAACCTAATGGCTCTATGTAGGCAATGCCATAACGAGTACGGTGATAAGACCCAGTACAAGGAGATGCTAAAGGCAAGGCATAACTACCAGATGTCAAAAAGGGTTATTTAGAATAGAACCAAATAAAACTAAAATGCCAAAAGGAAACCCTAATCTCGTAAAGGGAGGCCCAAGCCTCAACCCATCGGGTAGACCAGCAGGCGTACCCAACAAAACCACCAACAAGATTCGTGAGGCATTCCAGAATCTCATTGAAGCCAACCTTGAGAATATGACCCTATGGCTCACGCAGGTAGCTGCTGATGACCCGAAGGGCGCACTTGACCTGCTGAACAAGATGGCGGAGTACACGACACCCAAGCTCGCACGGGTGGAGAACTCCCACGAAGCAGCAGATGAACTCACCCAAATCAAAGTAGAGATTGTCCGTACTTCAAGTCAAGACAAGTGAACTCTTTGAAAGGAACTACACCGCACCTACACGGATAGTAGTCAATCAAGGAGGCTCTCGTTCTGGTAAGACCTACTCCATCTTGCAGATGCTTATTGTCATCGCAATGCAAGAGAAGGGTAAGGTCTTCTCTATTGTGCGTAAGTCGCTCCCATCGCTCAAGATGACCGCATACCGTGACTTCTTTGAGATACTCCGCAATATGGAGTTGTACGATGAGGCTCGCCATAACAAGAGCGACTACACCTATACGCTCAACGGCAACCTGTTTGAGTTCATTAGCCTTGACCAACCGCAGAAGAAACGAGGAGCAAGACGTGACTACCTATTCTGCAACGAGGCCAACGAGCTTTCTTGGGAGGACTTCTTCCAGCTCCTCGTTCGTACCACAGGCAAGATATGGATTGACTACAACCCATCTGATGCGTTCCACTGGATATACGACCGCCTACTAACCCGTGATGACGTAACGTACATACAAAGTACCTACAAGGACAATCCGTTTTTGGATGCCTCCATCATAGCAGAGATTGAACGCCTCGCAACAACCGATGAGGACTATTGGCGCATCTACGGCTTGGGTGAGCGTGGTATGAGCCGTGCTACTATCTTCCAGTTCGGAGCAACAGACGTACCCACCAACGCAAGGCTCTTGTCTATGGGGATGGACTTCGGTTACACCAACGACCCTACCGCACTCGTAGCCGTATACGAAGCTGATGGATGCCTGTACCTTGATGAGCTACTCTACCAGACAGGGCTAACAAACAACGACATCGCCAACGTGCTTACCTCGCTGGGTGTAGACCGAAGGAGTGAGGTGTATGCCGATAGCGCAGAACCCAAGTCCATTGAGGAGCTATACCGCAGGGGCTTCAACGTAAAGCCCACCGCAAAGGGTAACGATAGCGTGAACGCTGGCATTGACATAATGAAACGCTACAAGCTATTCATCACCCCACGCAGCAAGAATCTTGAAAAGGAGCTGCGCAACTACAAGTGGACAGAGGACAAGAACGGCAACCTGCTGAACAAACCCATTGACGCATTTAACCACGCTATAGATGCAGCAAGATACGCTATCTTTAGCAAGAAAAACAACCCCAACTTCGGGAGATATTCAGTACGATGATTTTTGTAGCAGGCAAATTAGGTGGCGTATTCTACCACCGACTCCAAGTACCATACGAAGACCTGATGCTTCGGGGCTATATGGTCAAGTTCGGGCAGCTTGATGAGCTGGATAAGTACAAGGGTGCTATCACGCACCTCGTTGTCAATCGGGGCGTAGCAACCAAGAACCACCGTGCGTTCAGAGGGATGCTCAACAAGTACGGCATAAAGCTGATTCTTGACCTTGATGACTGGTGGGTATTGCCTCGCCACCACGCCAACAGGAACGCTCTTAAAACGAGCGACATCCTATGGACAATAAAGATTGCTGATGAAATCCACACGACCAACGCATTCCTCGCAGAGCAGATACAGAAGGAGAACCCATACGTTCCCATCTGGGTACTGCCCAACGCCATTGACACACGCAGGGAGCAATGGACAGATATTGAAAAGGTAGAGGGCTTTAACGTGGGTTATATGGGTGCATTGCATCACGATGATGATTTGGCCTACAATCGCATCAATTTAGCTGGCCTTAACTCGTACACCATTGAGTACTACAAAGCCTCGCTAAACGCTTCTAATGCGTTTGAACGGGCTGACCACACCACCTACGGCAAGTTGTACAAGCAGATTCACGTCAGCATCGCACCTCTTGCACCGAGTACGTTCAACAAATGCAAGTCCAATCTCAAGGCGATTGAAGCTGGTTTCACCAAGACGTGCATCATTGCGCAAGATATGCACCCCTACACGCCCTTCCTAAACGAGAACAACGCCATCCTTTGCAAAGGCCCAGCCCATTGGGAGGAGGAACTCAAGAACCTTGACCCAGCAAGATGCGCTGAATTAGCAGAGCAACTGCATAAGGACGTGCAGTTCTACACCATCCAGAATATAAACGACACACGCCAGCAATGCTTCGCACAATAAACGTCCCCAGCGTATGGGCTGACATCAAGCTCAAGGACTTCCAACGCTTTATGGGGGCTAACCCCACCGATGAAACGGCTGATGACCTTGCCCTGTCTATCTTCTGCGGCATTGACAAGGATGAGCAAAGCCTGTTCCCAGTGAACGAGATTGAGGATATCAAGACCATTATGGCAGGGGTGTTCATCCAGAACCCAGAGTTGCAACGCTTCGTGAAAATAGGAGGCGTGGAGTACGGCTTCCACCCCAAGCTGGAGGACATCAGCATCGGTGAGTTCGTGGACTTGGAGGAGTATATGAAAGACCCCATCAAGAACGCCACCAAGTGGATGGGCATCTTGTACCGACCCGTTACGAAGAAGGTATTGAACCGACACGAGATAGAACCATACCACCCCGATAAGCACGATGGTGCTGCGTTTGAGGACATCACGATGGATGTAGTGCAAGGGGCGCTGCTTTTTTTTTATCGTTTAGAGATAGGACTGCAGATATCTTCTCTGACCTATTTGAAACAACAGGGGGAACAAGAGAAGTCCTTGATGCCCGAAGTGCCTTTGGAAAACGATGGGGATGGTATGCAGTCCTCCATCAGCTTGCTGCAGGGGCTATACAAAATCTTGACAAAGTAACCGAGCTGCCCTTGTACCAATGCCTGACGTGGATAACCTACGAGGCGGATAGGGCAAGACTTGAGCAGACCATATCACGACAACGTACCCGATAAGTGGTTTTCTATTTATGAAGTACGGCTACTATCAAGTGTGTGAGGCTCTGCAATCAGCAGCCGAATCCGCATCATACGTCAACTCGGTAACGTGGGGCAACATCTTTGACGTTGATATGCGCAAGATGACCCTATTCCCTCTGTGCCATATCCTCACTGGAACGGCTGAAATCCAAGAGCGCACCGTCACCTACTCCATTGACGTGCTGGTGATGGATGTGATGGACTACTCCAAGCAAGACCCGAACGTAGAGCCGTACTCGTTTCAAGGCGTAGCCCAGAAGCAAGACATCTACCATCGTAGCCTGTTCACCCTGCAGGAGATGATTGCATCAATGCGCAGGGGTGACCTATACACCGATGGCTACCGATTGGTCAACGACCCCGTGTGCGAGCCTTTTGATGAGGACTTTGAGAACACGCTCTGCGGCTGGAAGTGTACGCTGCAGATTGAAACACCAAACCCAACCATCATCTGCTAATGGCACGGCAGACAGGCAACCCCAATCTAAAGAGGGCAGAGAACACCCGACTTGCGTTAAACAAGTTCGGGAAGTATCTGGTTGCTGAAAGCCGCAAGAACCTAACCAAGAAGAAAAAGAACGTCACGGGCAACCTATACCAGTCGCTTGCCTACGAAATCACAACTGGCCCCAATAGCCTTGATTTTGACTTCTTGATGGCGGAGTATGGCGAGTGGGTAGATAAGGGCCGTAAGGCAGGGAAAATGCCCCCGTTAGGAGCGATATACGCTTGGACTGCTCGCAGACGTTTGCAGTTCAAAGACAACAAAGGCAAGTTCCTGTCGTATGCTGAAACCGCCCGCAAGGTGATGATAAAGATTAAGGCCAAAGGGATTGAGCCTTCTAACTTCTACTCACGCCCTTTCCAGCTCGGCTTTGACAAACTGCCCACCGAAATACAGGAGGCATACGGACTTGACGTGGAGGACTTCCTTGAGTTCACCATCAACGCACTAAACAAAAAATACAAGTAATGGCTATCACTATCACCCAGCAGCCACCGACTATCAGCTTTGCAGGTAGCCCTATGGTCTACTCGGTAAGCTCTAACAACTCTGGCAGCGCAGGATTCAAGTACGTTGCTGATGTGTTCATTTGGTTTGGTGCTTCGGGTAGCGTACCCGTTAGCTACACCTACCGCCTAATCAAGCGCAAGGAATCGGTTAGTAACCTCTACGGGTACTTTGACGTGAGCAATATCGTAAGCTCGTACCTGTCGCAAACGAACATTGACCACGCAGCAGGAACTGCAACCGACAACGAGCAGACCGTATGCAACGTACAGGTCAAGTTCCGTGAGTATACAACTGCAGGAGGCATTGGTGCAGTAAGCGCAACAAGCAATACCATCCAAGCCTACGATGGGTACACGGAGTTCGTAGATGGCGTAAACGATACGACCACCACAGGGGTAATGACAAGCGGCAGCAGCCAGCAGTACATCCAGCTTGAGCAGACTATGACCATCGGCATCGTACCTTCTCTGGTCAATGGTATGCGTGTAGAGTACTCCGATGGGCAAGCAGCCGTAGTTGATGTGGCTGACTTCGGTGCGGTAAACTCTACCGATTCAACCGACAAGCTATGGTTCGTGCCAGCAGGCGTAGCCAACCTCAACGATTCGGTCATTGACCCCAAGCCAGAGGATGTTACCGACCTGCAGTACTACGACCTGTCGCTTGGTAACCTTGTTAGCACCGCTTACGCCCAACGAGTAAAGGCCGATGGAGGTACTTGCGAGGGGCTGAACTGCCTTGATGCTGAACTGCTCGGCTTGGGGGTTGATGATGCCGAGTACACCACTCGCTTCTATCCTACCTGTGAGCCACGCTACACCCCCATCACCATAGCCTACCAAAACAAGTACGGAGCTTGGGACTACATCGTGGCCTTCAAGAAGTCGGTTGAGTCAACACGTACCGACAAGAAGCGCTACACCACCAACATCGGTACGATAGGCAGCAGCACTTGGACATACGACCCCACTACGGCATCGCCCAACAAGACTTACAACAACTTCGGAACGGATAACATCACGCTCAACACAGGCTTCCTAAACGATGGCTACAACCAGATGGTCAAAGAAATGCTGCTTTCTAACTCCGTATATTTGGTGGAGGAAGAACGCTACGTTATCTTGAACGATACGCAGGTGGAGTACAAGACCAGCCTGAATGACAATCTGGTTCAGTACACCTTCAATATGACCTACGCAGCACAAGTCAAAAACCGAGTATGGCTCTAACGCTTCAAACATCTACTGGCTACCTTGACATCTTTGAGGATGAGGGCATCAGCGTTGACTACAACATCGCTGACCTGCGTGACCCTGCGGTCATCTTTAGCCCCATATCCAAGAGCTTTAGCGTACCAGCAACAGACGCAAACAACCAATTCTTTAAGCACTACTACGATGTCAGCGTATCAGGTGGATTCAACCCATACGCCAAGCAGGATGTGACGTTGTACTCGGATGACGTTATTGTCATTGAGGGTTACCTCCAACTGCTTGATGTGGCTATGGAGCAAGGCGTACCTACGCAGTACCAAATCTTGGTAGCTGGTGAGAACGCTCGCTTCGCCCGTGAGGTTGGTGAGAAGGAACTGCGTGACCTTGACCTCGCATCATACGAGCATACGCTATCCTACGAGAACATCACCGATAGCTGGAATCTTGACCTATTTGATGGCGATATCATCTATGCGCCTGTTGACACCCGTGTCTTTGCATCGGATACCTTGTTTGCTCCGCAGCAGTTGTTCACCCCTATGTGGGAGTCGGACTTCTACCCAGCCATCAAGACCAGCGTTCTGTTCAATCAAATCTTTGAGGATGCAGGCTATACGCTAAAGGCAGGCGTGGGCATTATGGATGATGCCAACTTCACCGACCTCTACACCCTGTGCTACTCAAAGGATAGCCTTGTGCCTTTGGAGGCCACGTTCAATAACCGCCTTGCGCAGGTGTACTCAAGCGGTACGTTGTCTATCCCCGATATCACGACCACTAATACAAGCAAGATTGTACTAAATACGGAGGTCTACGACAACGGCAACAACTTCAATACCACCACTAACGCCTACGAGCTTCCCCTTGTAGGTGAGTACAAGTTCAACATTCAAGGCAATATCACCTCGCCTTCGGGATTGCGGACATATCAAATCGTGATGTACTTGGGCAGCACGGCTATCCAAAGCAAGGATGTAATCACCAGCAGCGTATTCTCTATTGACTTTGCGCATACGTTTACGACCATTGCGAGCAGCAACCAAGTAACATTCCGCATCGGAGGCATAGAATCGGGAGGTACTCTTGCGGCTAACTGCCAGCTAACGGTGATATCAGCACCAGACTTCCCATCTAACTTTGACATCACGCCTTCTATGTTCCTGCCGAAGATGAAGCAAAAGGACTTCCTCGCAGGGGTGGCAAAGATGTTTAACTTGGTATTTGTGCCGAGCAAGGAGATACCCAACGAAATCGCAGCCTACTCGTATAGCGAATGGATTGCTGCTGGGCAGGTGGTAAATTGGAACGAGGTAGTTGACATCAGTCAGCCCATTACCATCAAGCCGACCACCGAGCTGCAGGGCAAGAGCATCAAGCTGCGTATGGCGCAAGGCAACTCCCTTTTGGATGTGGCCTACGAATCAGCATACAAATACCCTCACGGAAGCGTAGAGGTAAACGATACGAACAACGAGTTCGCAGAGGGTGAGATTGTCATTGAAGCTCCGTTTGCTGCTACCATAACCAACCGCATCAATAGCAATACTACGTTTGAGGTCATTCAGATGTTTGATGGGGACGGCAAGCCCGTTGATTCACCGCCTCGTATGTTGTACTTTCAAGGAACTAACGACACGAGTGACTACTACATCTTCAGGGCTTCCGATGGTACGTTCCAAACGCAAAGCCAGTACCCTATCTTCTCGGTCAGCAGCGGCACGTTCACGGCAACATACGGCATCCCACAACTGGAAGGCGTTAAGCCCCCGAAGAACAACCTCCTCACCGAGTACTACTCCACCTACCTACTTGAGCTATACGCTACGGATGCGGTGATGATGGAGGTGAGCGTAGTGCTTGAACCGATTGAGGTATTTGGCTTGAGCCTCAACGACCAAATCTACTACGATGGGGAGTACTGGAGGATTAACAAGCTATCGGGCTACAACCCCGACACGATGACTGCGAAGGTTGAGTTGTTCCGTGCCTCGTTTGTCAACTCCTCGCTATGCGCTAACACCATCACATCGCTCAATAACAACGGCACAATCACCTTCAGCGGAGCAGCTACGCAGGAGTGCTGCGAGTTCTACGGCTACCGATGGGTGGACAACGCCTGCTACTGGCGCACCAGCAAGTACGTCAAGGCAGCGAGTGCTGGGTTGGTAGGGTTGGAGAAAGCACCAATCGCAAACGTCAAGACCAATACGACCCGACCTACAGACACGCAGTACTGGTTTGATGTAACGAGCGACCTTGAGGCAACTTCATTCCGCTGTGTCCCCGTGCATAACTACGCCACCCCTTTGTTTGATTTAAACGTGGGTGACCATCAGGTAGTACGCATTACGCTAACCTGCGAAACGTACTCCTACCAAACCGACTACACGATTGTACGGGGAGCAGCAGGCGATACGATACACGGATTGAGCAACACGGGTTCAGACCGATACAACATAACTATTGAAAAGGTAAACGGCTTCGCATCGTACCTGCAGCTCAACCATCAGGGTGGTACACAGGTAGCTGAAACGTGGAGCGTTATCGCAACAAGACAACAGGTGTTATGAATATAGGTTCTTTAATTAACGCTTTGAAGGGTGACCACTACGGAATCTGCGAGGAGATTGAAATCGCAAAGGGCAAGTGGGAAGTCATTGAAAGCTGGGCAGAAGCAAAAGAGCAAATCAAAAGGCAATGGCGGTTGAGAAAGTAATCAAGCTAAAGGTTGAAAATGGGGAAGCCTTGCTCAACATTGAGGAGGTCAACAAGGCTCTTGCCGATACCAATAAGCAGACCGACAACCTAAACGAAACAATGTCTTCGGCAACGGAGTCCATTGATAAGTTTACCAACGGAGCAGCATCTGGATTCAAGGCCGTAGTAAGTGGCGTTAAAACCTTCATAGGCTCACTGACCACCGTAAGGGGTGCGCTCATAGCCACAGGCTTGGGAGCGTTGGTAGTCACGCTTGGCTCGTTGTTCACCTACTTCACGCAGACCTCACGAGGAGCTGACCAATTCGCCAAGATTATGGGCGGAGTTAGCGCAGCGGTAAAGGTCGTTTTAGACCGTGTAATCGGTTTGGGTGAGTCGTTGGTTAAGTTGTTCAGCGGTGACTTTAAAGGTGCAGTAGAGGGCGTTTCTAAAGCCTTCAAAGGATTGGGTGATGAGATAGCCCGTGAAACCAAAGAAGGCGCACGCCTTGCCGAGCAGTTAGACAACATTGAGGACAGAGAACGTGACCTCATCAAGCTACGAGCAGAGGCCAACCGTGAAATCGCAAAGGCTCGCCTAATCGCTGATGACCAAACAAAGTCCATAGAGGAGCGTGAGAAGGCAGTCCGTAGGGCATTCACCCTTGAGAATAACGTAGCAAAAGCCGAGCAAGCTAACGCTCAATCTTACGTCAAGTACCTAAAGGAGCGTATTGCTCTTGGTGAATCTACCGATGAGGACTTGCGTAGCCTTGCAGAAGCGGAAGCAAAGGTCAATGAACTGCGTACTGAAAACCTGCGTAGGAACAAGAAGCTGGAAACCGAGCTGAAAGGACTCCGCACGGAGGCTAAAGCAGCAGCCGATGAAGAAGCGAAGGCTCTGGATGAACGCACCAAGAAAGAAATTGAAGCAGGAGAAGAACGCAAAAAGGTAGAGCGTGAGGTTGCTGAAATGCAAAAGAAGACGGCTGATGAAAAGAAGCTGCAGCTAATGCAGGCCAAAAGCGCCTACAACGATGCGTTAACCTCATTCCGTTCCTCAAACCAGAGCGCCCAGCAACAAGAGCTTGATGCAGCACAACAACAATACATCGCTCTCACTACGCTTGCAATCAAAGCAGGCAAGGACACTACTGCAATCACTTACGAGTATGAGCAGAAGAAGAAACAAATCAAGAAGAAGTACGCTGATGAGGAGCGTGCCAGAGAAATTGCAGCCGCAGCACAATCGGTAGAGCTTGTTGGTCAGTCGCTCGGGGCTATCGCTGGATTGGTTGAGGCATTGAGCAAGGGCAACGAACGCAACGCAGAGAAGAACTTTAAAATCACCAAAGCCCTCCGCATTGCCGAAGCCGTAGCAAATACCGCTGCAGGTATTATGAGCCAGCTCGCAGTACCGCAGGATGCGCTAACGGGAGCAAACTTTGTGAAGGCTGGTATCGTTGCAGCAACAGGCGCAGCCCAAGTAGCAATCATATCAAGCACCAAATTCCAAAAGGCAGGAGCAAGCGCAGGGCGTGTATCATCACCAAGCATCCCCACCTCCACGCCTACGGCTAACCCAATGACACCGAACATCCAGTTCGGCAATACCGAAAACCAACTCGCAGGTCTGCTCGGACAACCGATGCGTGCCTACGTGGTGAACCAAGACATACAAAGTGCTAACCAGCTTGAGCGTAAGATTCGCTCCAGCGCAACAATCGGAGGATGAAAATCTACGAACTGATATTAGAAGATGACAAGCTAATGGGTGTTGATGCTATCAGCATCGTTGAAAGCCCAGCGATAGAGGAGCAGTTCATTGCTCTGTCAAAGCAGCAGGTGCAGTTCAAAGTACAGAACGAGGACAAGCGTATCTTGATTGGTGCAGCCCTCGTACCCAACAAGCCCATCTACCGCATTGATGAGAAGACAGGCGAGGAGTACTACGTCTACTTTAGCGAGGCTACCATCCGAGCAGCAGCCGAATTGTATATGATTAAGGGCAACCAGAACAACGCTACCCTTGAACACGCAGAGGAACTGAACGGACTATCGGTGGTAGAGTCTTGGATTATTGAGGATGAGGACAAGGACAAGACCCGTGCCTACGGCTTGGACTATCCTGTCGGCACTTGGGTTGTGATGATGAAGGTCAACAACGAAGCCATCTGGACAGAGTACGTCAAGGAGGGCAAGGTTAAAGGCTTCAGCATTGAGGGTTGGTTTGCGCAGCGTGAGAAGATGCGTGGCGAGAACCTGCAGGATGTCCTCAACCAGATTGAGATGGCAGAGGCCGAGCATATCCTTGAGCAGTACATCTTCGGTTCGGTTCGTGCTATCATCAAAAAAGATGGGCGTAGAAAGGCAGGCAAACGCCTTGAGATGGAATCCTACTCGGACTACCCAGAGGCGGTGCGTAACAACGCCAAACGAGGCGTAGAGCTGAACGAGAAGAACGGCAACAAATGTGCTACGGATGTCGGCAAGATTCGTGGTCAGCAGCTCGCTGACGGCAAGCCTGTGTCTGTAGAAACCATCACCCGTATGTACTCGTACCTATCAAGAGCCGAAGAATACTACGATGAGAACGACACGCAAGCCTGCGGAACTATCAGCTACCTGCTATGGGGTGGCCTTGCTGCAAAGCGTTGGGCTGAATCAAAACTCAAAGAACTTAACAGATTATGAAAGGATTCAATCAAGGGCCAAAGCCCCCCGTACCACAGAACAACAAGCGAGGCTGCCTATGCAAAGACAAGGTGACCTACTCTACCAAGTGCTGCGATAAGGGCGATATGTGGACTCAAGGAATTGGCTTTATCGGGGGCAAAGGCCAATAGTAAAATCCCCAAATATCAATCTATTTATTTTTTAGTTATGAATCTGCAAGACGTATTCAAGAAAATTGAGCTGGCTCTGACACCCGAAAAGGTGGAGCTTGCCTCTATGACGTTGGCTGATGGTACTATGGTGGAAGCCGAAGTATTTGAGGCTGGCGCTAACGCATTCCTCGTTGATGGTGAGGGCAACCGTGTTGCCGTACCCGTTGGCGAGCATAAACTTGAAGATGGCAAAATCCTCGTTGTTGAGGAAGAAGGCATCATCAAGGAAATCAAGGAAGCTATGATGGAGGAAGAACCCGCCATTGAAGTAGAGATTGAGGCTGCTGCTGAAGAAGCTGCTCCCGAAATGTCTATCGGTGACCTTGTAGCAATGGTGAACTCACTCCGTGAGGAAGTTGAGATGATGAAGCAAGAGATGGGTAAAAAACAAGAGATGGCTGAAGAAGTCGTTGAAGAACCCGTAGCTGAAGTTGCAATGGCTGCCCAAAAGCCAATCGTTGCTGCTCCAGTAGAAAAGAAACACGAACTGAAATTTCACATCGGTGCAGAGCGTGTTGCAACAACCAAAGACCGAGTGTTCTCCAAACTTTTCAATAATTAAATCTTAAAACAATGCCCACGACTACGAGCATTACGACTACCTACGCAGGTGAGTTTGCAGGCAAATACATTTCTGCAGCCCTCTTGTCAGGTGACACCATCGCCAAAGGCGGAATTGAGGTTGTACCTAACGTAAAGTACAAGCAAGTACTTAAGAAGGTAAACCTTAACGACATCGTTAAAGACCAAACTTGTGACTTTACCGACACGTCTACCTTGACCTTGAGCGAAGCTATCCTTCAGCCCGAGTTCCTGCAGGTAAACCTTGAGCTTTGCAAGAGCGACTTTGAATCAGACTGGGAAGCCATCCAAATGGGCTACTCTGCATTTGACCAGCTGCCTACTTCATTCGTTGACTACTTCATCGGCTACAACGCTGGTAAAGTTGCCGAGTGGGTTGAGAGCAAAATCTGGACTGGTGCTACTGCCAACGCTGGTGAGTTCAACGGATTCCAAACCCTGCTTGCTGCTGATACGACCGTTATTGACGTGACCGCTGCTACTGGTGGTGTTACGGCTGCTAACGTCATCACGGAAATGGGTAAGGTTCTTGATGCTGCTCCTAACGCAGTATACGGCAAGGATGACCTGTACCTGTACGTTCCTACCAATGTTTACAAGGCTTACGTTCGTGCGCTTGGTGGCTTCGCTGCTTCAGGTGTAGGTGCTAATGGTGTGAACAATCAAGGTACTTTGTGGTACGCTGGTCAAGACCTGTTCTTTGACGGAGTGCGTGTATTCCACGCTCCTGGCTTGGGAAGCAACAAGATGGTACTTGCTCAAAAGAGCAACCTGTACTTCGGAACTGGCCTGTTGTCAGACCACAACGAGGTGAAGGTTCTTGATATGGCTGACCTTGACGGCTCAAAGAACGTGCGTTTTGTGATGCGCTTCACGGCTGGTGTACAGGTAGGCTTCGGTGCTGACGTTGTTTACTACGCCTAATCCGCTGACTGATTAACCATAGGGGGGTGGTGGTTTCAAAGCCCCATCCCCTTTTTTAATTCTATAACACAAAATGGCTTGTACTTTAACTCTGGGGCGCATTGAGCCTTGTAAAGACCAAGTAGGCGGATTGAATGCCGTTTACTTCATCAACTCTATTGACCTCAACGCTATCAGCTACGACTCTGCTGATACGGATGTCATTGACCAGCTTGCTACGGCTGCGGTTTCTGCTTACTGCTACGACCTCAAGGGTACGTCAAACTTTGAGCAGGCTATCAACTCAAGCCGTGACAACGGCACGACCTTCTTTGAGCAGGTTCTGAACATCGTGCTGAAGAAGCAAGATGCGGACACGCACAAGGAAGTGAAGCTCCTGTCTTGGGCAAAGCCTGTAGTTGTCGTAGAGGACAACAACGG
>JACCEA011602262.1_pt1 | contig 16310 bp, 16 predicted proteins | sample 7449851 | NCBI WGS metagenome assembly JACCEA01 (sample SAMN15323453, study PRJNA562643) | freshwater metagenome | isolation source: river surface water | place: USA:Blue River Watershed | collected 2017-08-18 | reverse complement strand
TGATGGCGTATGTATTTTATCATGGCAAAAGGGATGCCTAGTGTTTTCGGTGCGCCTGATTAAAATTAGGCTGAACAGCGAAGAGGACATGCGGTAGCTCTGAGCAGCTTGTGTGTGCGGGCAGGCTAAGCTGTTGCTGGTTGAAGATCCCATGGCGCTACTGGGCCGGAAAAGCGCTCAGCAAGAAAATCAACCAACAACCTCAGTGCCAGAGGTTGATGTTGCCGCGACAAATAAACCGCATAAATGCCCAAGCTTTCGGGCGTTAATTCGGGTAACAGCTGTACTAATCGCCCTGAGGCTAAATCGTCGCCGACGTAGTAAGTTGGCAGCATAGCAATCCCACCGCCACTTAACACAGCTCGCCTTAAAATAGCGGTTTCATTGGTGTGAAAGCTCCAGGTAATAGGAACTTCCAGCAAATCATTGCCTTGTTTGAATCGATAGTGCGGGCCTGCGCCAAAAGCATGCGAAATGCAACGGTGATTGGCCAATTCATTGAGTGTGTGCGGTTTGCCTTTGATAGCGACATACTCTGGCGAAGCACAAAGCACTGAATGACAGACTGCGAGTTGCCGAGCAATCAATGTTGGCGCCAATTGATTGGTGATGCGGACCGCTAAATCGACTCGGTCGGCTACTAAATCTGCCGTTTTATCCGCGACGGATAACGCAATTTCAATCTTGGGATATCGCTGTTGAAAGGCGATCAATGCTGGAGTTAATTGGGTTTCAGCAAAAGAACCTGCGCTGGTTATCCGCAATAAACCACTGGGTTCCCGCGAGCGTTCATGGGCTAGATGTTGGGCATCCATCGCAAGCTCTAATAATTGCCGGCAAGTTGGCAATGCCGCGATTCCTGCATCTGTCAGCGTGACTTTTCGGGTGGTTCGATGCAAAAGCCGAGCCCCCAACCAATCCTCTAAGGCTGCAACATAGCGGCTGACCATGGCGGTGGACATCTGCAAATGCTCGGCGGCAGCGGTGAGGCTACTGCGGTCGGCTACTTCTACAAATACTTGGGTTGCTGTCAGTCGGTCCATTTTAATCGGCTCATTGTTGCATTTTACGCAATAATTATTTAACTAAAGCAAACTTTATCAATTGTTATGAAGAAATTAAAGTGGCACTCGAAGAATCACCCACGAGGAGTTGCCCATGAATTTATTAAAACCTTTGCTGAAGTTTGCGTTATTAGCGCCAGTCGCTTTCACCGGTCATGCGGGCTTTGCCGCTAACACCATCCAAATGAGCCCATTGCAGCTTCAGGTGTATAACGCGCCAGCACAAAGCTTTCATGTCAATGCGGTATTGGTGACAGGGCCCACTGAGGCGGCACTGATTGATACGGGCTTTAGCAGGGCAGACGCTTTGAGAATTGCCGCCAATGTGCTGGATAGCGGCAAAAATTTAACCACAATTTTTATTAGCAATGCCGATCCTGACTTTTACTTTGGCGCGGCTTGGTTAAAGCAACAATTTCCTAAAGCTAAATTAGTCACCACAGCTGCCGTTCGCGAGAAAATTGCGGCAAAAATGCAGGGAAAACTGGCCTATTGGGGGCCTAAGTTGGGCGCGAATGCACCAACGGAGGTACTGTTACCTGATTTACTGCGTGATAACCAATTTCAAGTCGATGGCCATATGATTGAAGTGCGAGGGACCTCAGGCCAGCTTGCGCATCGGCCATATACTTATATTCCATCGCTGCGAACTGTACTTGGTAATATTGCGGTCTTTGGTCAAGTGCATGTTTGGACTGCAGATACGCAAACCCCTGCTGAGCGTGAAGCTTGGCTTGCGCAGTTGGCAGAATTAGAGGCGTTAAACCCGCTTCGAGTGGTTCCAGGTCATATGGCTGCAGGCACCTTCGAAGATGTGGGCACTATCGAGTATACCCGCCAATATTTATTGCGGTTTGAGCAAGAAGCCGCCAAGGCGACCGATAGCGCAGCATTGATTAAAGCCATGCAACATGCTTATCCCAATGCGGGGTTGGCAATCGCCTTAGAGATTGGGGCTAAGGTCAAAAAAGGTGAGCTGACATGGTGAATTGAGCTCATCATTTGATGATTGGCAACCCCAAGGATGAATTGCAGTGATCAATTGCAATGATGAGTTGCAATAACGGATATAGATAGTTTGCGGGAACTTGTGGCGAAGCCTCAGTGTTCCTGAGCAGCACTTAGGCTGATTGGTTGCTTCGACAACTCAATCAGCTTCGCTCACTGGCTCAGTGCCGCTCACTGAATCAGCTTCGTCATTCGATGCCACTTAGCGAGCTCAGTCAGCTGCAAAGCAAAGCCTGTGCGCTGCAAAGCAAAGCCTTTGCGTTTCAGAGTCCAGCCAGTTTGGTTGCGAGCGAGTTCCCAACTTGGTAAAGTCTCCGCCAAGGAGACTTTATGCAGCAAGCAACCCAAATGTTGACCAGTGTGATTTTGATGGTATTCAGTAGCAGCGTTTTCAGTGCGCCTGTTGTGAATAGCCCGCAGCAGCAATTTTTTGCGGCGCTTAAAGCCTATTGCGGCCAAGCCTTCGTGGGCAAAGTCATTAAGGGCAATGCCAGTGATCAGGATTTTATGACGCAAACCCTGCTGATGCATGTGCGTGAATGTAGTGACACTGAGCTAAAAATTCCTTTCCACATTGGCGAAAATCGTTCGCGCACTTGGATCATCCGCAAAACTGCCGCAGGCCTAGAGCTTAAGCATGACCATCGGCATGAAGATGGTACAGAAGATGCCATCACAATGTACGGCGGTACCGCGAGCGAACCAGGCACGGCAACTTTGCAACAGTTTCCTGCCGATGAGCATTCCAAGACCATGTTTAAAGCCAATCATATGCTGGCAGCGATGGGCAATACGTGGTCGATAGAACTTCTACCGGCGAAAAGCTATCGCTATGCTTTAAAGCGAGCAGGGCGAGAATTTGTCGTTGAATTTGATTTGACCAAACCAGTCACACCACCGCCAGCCCCTTGGGGAAGCTCTTGAAGTTGCAAAATTGCTGAGTTTTTTGTCACAGTCGAAGTTGTTGGTACTGCAGCTGATATTTCTTTGATGGAGCCATCACTCATAAACAGCTGGGCTGTCATTTTCCCTGACTGCTTCATTTTGGGTGAATCTTTATTAGGGTCATCTTAATCATTGGGGCAATGATCTACTGTGTTTTGGTTTCTGCAATGGCTAGGGTAATAATTTTCGCGGGAATGAAGCAGGATTTTGCCGTAGCTGCTATAGGTATATGAAACATAAAATATTGAGCTGCGAATGATCTCATTTTACTCGGTACTGATGACCCTGAATTTATTCTGTGCATTATTGTTGATGCTATCAGGATTACAGCGAAAGAAAGGTTATTTTTACGCCTTATCAGTGTTGAATTTGCTAATTCTCTGCTTCCATTTTATATGTATCAAACTGCTGACTGCTCAATCCCTTGAATCTGCGGTGTTTTATAGCCGGATCCATACGGCGATTATTCTTGTTGTGCTGCCATTATTTACCTATACCTTTAGTTCCTGGACCCGCTTTCAATACACAAAATTATTAGTGAAGTTTATCACTGTAATTTGCAGCATTTTTCTAATTATGAATGCTCTTTCCACAGAGCCGCTTCGGTATGGTCAAGTCAATGGACTGGCAACTTACCAAACTATTTTTAGCGATCAGGCGAATGTAATCGTTGGAACTTCGAGTGATGCTGTCGTGCTTTTCCATTCGCTGACAGTTTTGAACGTGTTTTTGTTATTATTCTTCGCCGTGCGCTTTTACATGGCCCGAAAAAATTTGATGTCCTATGCCATGATTGTTTGTTTATTGCTGCAAGTGATCAGTGCTTTTGTCGGTTTTAAAATAGATAAACTTGATTCATCTTTAGTGTATCTCGGAGGCATGCCACTGACGTTTATTTCCATCGTTAGTGTCCTATTGATCAGTTTTTCCTTGAAACAAAAAACTCAGCAATTAAGTGAGCAAACGCAGCGACGAATTGCTCTAGAAACTGCCTTTTCTCGCCTTGCAGAAGATGTTTCATTCGATAGTTCTGATCAATTTTATGTCAATACCTTGCGAACTTTGTATGAATTTTCCCATGCCGATTTTATTTTAATAGGCCTAGTCAGAACCCCTGATGAGCATTTGGTAGACACAATTGCGGTGTTAAAAAATGGGCAGTTAGTCCCCAATTTTACCTATGAATTAGCAGGTTCTCCCTGTGAAAAAGTGTACTCAAAGGAAGCCTGTTACTTTGCGAAAGGGGTTGCTCAGCAATTTCCTACGGATCTATTTCTGACAGAACAACACGTTGAATCTTATATTGGAATGGCGTTACTCGATCAGGATAATAAGCCTTTTGGCGTTATTGCCATGCTTTTTCGCCAACCGCTTAGCAATCAGCAAAATTTAGTGCAATTAATGAAAGTTGTGTCGGTTCGAGTTTCAGCTGAATTACGCCGGAGCCAATTAGAACAACGATTACAGAAAATGGCTTATTTTGATTATGTTTCCACACTTCCAAACCAAGCATCTTTGGTTGATGAGGTTAACAGGAGTTTTTTTGAGTGCCAAAAATCTGGGCAACAGGCCATGCTAATGTTGATAGATTTGGATTATTTTGGTGACATTAATAGAAAATTTGGCTTTGACGTGGGCGATCAAGTAATTAATCAACTAGGTAATCGACTGGCCAATTATGCCTCTAAAGATGTATTTATAGCTCGCAAAAGTGGCGATGAATTTGCAGTGCTGTTAAAACGAATTAACGGTGAAGCCCATTCTGTTTTGGAAGTCCACTGGGCCGCTTTAAGAGCAATTATTATGCAAACCTGTTTGATTGGTAATCGACAAATCACTCTACAGTGTAGTCTCGGTGCTGTCATGTTTCCTCAACAAACGCCAAATCCATTCAATGTGATGAGTTGTGCAGAGCACGCGATGCAACAAGCAAAAGCGAAAGGTCGGAATCAATTTGCGATGTTTGACCCAAGTGTGTTGGCAGAATTAGAAAATAAAAAGCAATTGGAAACCAATTTAAAAGAGGCTTTGCGTAAAACGGACGAACTTTTTGTGGTTTATCAGCCCAAAGTGCATTTAGACGGGAAGATTTGTGGTGCAGAAGCATTGATCCGTTGGCGAACAAGTACCAAAGCCATTATTTCGCCTGCTCAATTCATTCCACTTGCGGAAGAGTCAGGGTTGATCCATGCGATTGGTCAGTATGTACTGCATTACGTTTGTGCGGACATGGTCAAGTGGCAGGCGCAAGGGATCGAGATACCCAGGATCTCGATCAATATTAGTGCGACAGAATTTGAGCAAGATGGTTTTGTGAATAAGTTTTTGGATCTTATTGCAAACTGTGGTGTTCCAGGCAGTATGCTAGAGATTGAATTGACTGAAACGGCACTCTTACATGATTCAAGAAGAGTGGTTGCAGAGTTAAATCGTATCAAACAAAGTGGTGTTGATATTGCTTTAGATGATTTTGGGACGGGCTATTCGTCTCTATCATATCTGCAAGACCTACCAATTGACGTTTTAAAAATCGATAAATCATTTATTGATAATTTGGCGAGTATGCGCAGTGCAGAACTGGTTAAGGCTATAATCACGATTGCCGATCAAATGGGCTTAAGTGTTGTTGCTGAAGGGACTGAAACCAAGGAACAAGTTGATAGCTTGTCAGCCATGGGGTGCCACTTATTTCAGGGGTATTATTTTAGCAAACCATTGCCAAGTGATGAATTTATTGCATTCCTGACCACACATTCTCATCGATAGCGGCTTTGGGACGATGATCGTTGCGAGTGGAGATTTTGTTGCTGTCTGCAGGAGCACCCGCTCAGTTTTAACAGCCAATCATATGCTGGCAGCGATGGGCAATTCGTGGTCGATAGAACTTCTACCGGCGAAAAGCTACCGCTATGCTTTAAAGCGAGCAGGGCGAGAATTTATCGTTGAATTTGATTTGACCAAACCTGTCACACCACCGCCAGCCCCTTGGGGTCACCAGTGAAATAGGCCAAGATTTCCCATTTTGGCAATCTTGGCTATATTTTGTTCCATCAGTTGTGTTTTTTCGCCATGGCTTAACCACCCATTTCGGTGAGTCTTTGCCAAGATATCTTAAAAATGTTGCTGGTTTTTGTTTGCAGTTGAAATGCGAAGACGCGATCGAAAAGTGCTGTGCCGACGTACATGAATACAATAAGACTTTGGTAACCATCAAGTTTTGAAAGTGAGATATTTTATGCTGGACGCTGCAGATATCATCAAGCGCAATCATATCCAAATTGTTGGAGAAGGCGAGAAGGTGCTGATGTTCGCCCATGGCTTTGGCTGTAATCAGCAAATGTGGCGTTTTTTGTTGCCTTATTTTTTAGCGGACTATCGGATCGTGTTATTTGATTATGTCGGCTCTGGTAATTCCGATTTAAGTGCTTATTCCAAAACTAGATACAGCAGCTTGGCTGGTTATGCCAATGATATTGTTGAAATTTGTCAGGCCCTCGATTTAAACCACGTGCATTTGGTTGGGCATTCGGTCAGTGGCAATATTGCGCTGATTGCGGCTCAATCCATTCCTGAGCGCATCCAAAGCTTGGTGATGGTGTGTCCATCGCCATGTTTTCTCAATTGTCCCCCAGACTACTACGGCGGGTTTAATTCGGCAGATTTACAAGAACTGATTGATTTAATGGATAAAAACTACATTGGTTGGGCGAATTTTTTGGCGCCGCTAGTTACAGGAACGAGTGCAGATGATGCGCTGACCAACGAACTGAACGATAGTTTTTGTACGACCAACCCGGTCACCGCTAAAAATTTTGCCAAGGTGACCTTTTTTTCAGACTGTCGTGATTTACTGCCTAAAAATCAACACCCTGTGCTTATTTTACAAAGCGAACAAGATGCGTTGGCGGCCGTCGAAATTGGTGAATATATGCATCGGCACCTAGCCAATAGCGAATTGGTAGTCTTGCCCGCCCGCGGTCATTGCCTGCATATGAGTGATGCTAAAACTGTGGCAGGGGTGATTGCCGAATTTTTTGGTCGCCATCAAACCAACGCGGTTGAAGCTTAAAGTGGCAACCTTGCAAAAGCCAAGTTCACAAGTCTCTAAGGCGCAACTGTCTTTACTGCCAAGTTCGGCCAGCCATGAGCTGGCCAATTTCCCAGTGGGATTGGTCATTTCAAGCCTCGATACCTTAGAGGTTTTACAGGCGAATCAGTATTTTATTGAACTCTATCATCCGCAAGCCGCGCATGCGCTGCCGCCAAGCCGTTTAAGTCAGTATTTAAGCCCAGCATCGCAAATTTTATTAGAAAGTTATGTCATGCCGATGCTGTTGCATCAGGGACATTGCCAAGAAATTCAATTGACCTTTGCCTGTCAAAACCAGCACCGCTTACCGGTATTGGCCAATGCCAAAGTGATCTCAGGCGAACCTGCTTTGGTGTATTGGGCTTTTACTGTGGCAACACAGCGCGATAGTTTGTATCAAGAATTGGTGAACCTAAGAAATGATTTGGAAGAGCGCGCAGAGCGGCTAGAACTCCTTTCGCAAACCGATGAATTGACGGGATTATTAAATCGTCGGGCATTTATCGAACGTGCTCAAGTAGCCTTGAAACAAGCGCAGCGGAGCACTAGTTACGCAGCGTTTCTGATGCTGGATATCGATTATTTTAAACGGATCAATGACCAGTTTGGCCATGATATGGGCGATCTGGTCCTCAGTCAGTTTGCCAAGCTACTTGCCACCAATACCCGCCAAACGGATATCGTCGCCCGCATTGGTGGGGAAGAGTTTGCTATTGTGGTTTTAGTCAACGAGCCGAATGCAGCAGAGCAGCTCGCCGATAAATTACTGCAAGCGATCCGTCAGCAGAGCAGTTTACCTTTGAGCATCAGTGCAAGTATTGGCGTTGCAATTGCAAAAACTGCCGAGTTTCAACAGTTGTATCAGGCCGCGGATGAATTAATGTATAACGCCAAACATCAGGGCAGAAATTGCATGCGATGGCGTGAACTTGAGGGCTAATTGGCATCGTGCTAAGTTGCATGGAGATAACCGAATCTTCAGGGATAGCCGACTTTTTCAAGGATAGATCATGCAATCAACCTCATGTTTACGCTTCAAATTAATACTCAGCTTGCTAATACTGCCCACGCTAAGTCAATGTGTCAGTGTCGACTCACTGCAAAATGCAGAACCCAATAAAGTGTATGCCGGGACTCGTGCCCATATCGCGCTCCAGTGCGCGCATGGCGTTTGTATTGATGCGCCATTTTCTTTTGTACTCGATACCGTCTTGTTACCTGTGACTATTCCATGGACTGCAGTGAATTACTGCCAAGACCCTGCAACAGCCGAAATTCGATAAAAATTGATGGTTGCTTAAGCATTAAAAAGTAGTCGCCATGCATTTTATTTTTTACTTGATGTTAGGTTTGTTTGACATTTGGGTTGTTTTACATTACTTTTGATGGGGCAGTCATCCCAGATTGGGGGGACGCTCGCAATGTAAAGTCCATATTCAACAGAACAAACGGAGACTCAATGATGTCTTATCGGGAAAAAGTGGCTTGGTTATCCTTAGTGACTATCCTCATCACCTTTGGTCCATACTTTACTTTGGTGGCCGTTGGTTTTTTTCCTAACGTTGCCTTACCCGATTTATTCCAATTATTTTGTTATGGCGTCACGGCAATTTCTCAGGCCGTGTTATTGGGGCTTGGTCACTTATGGCTGCGTCGACGTTTCAGTTTGGAAGCTAAAGCCCCGCTGGACGAGTTGGATCTGCAAATTAAGCAGCGGGCGATGAGCACAGCTTATTATGTGCTGATGACAGGCATGATCCTCGTTGGCGTGGTGATGCCGTTTACGGAACAAGGCTGGAAAATCGTCAATAGCGCTTTGATGATGATTATTATTGCTGAGTTGGTGCAATATAGTTTGGTGATCCTTGGCTACCGTAAGGTCGCGGCATGAACGGCAATCTCTCCAATAAAATACGTTATCTGCGCTTTATGCATGGTGAAATGTCGCAGGCGGAGTTAGGCCAGAAAGTTGGCTTGACTCGCCAAACTATCGCGGCTATCGAGGCTGGGAAATATGCGCCTTCTTTGGAAACGGCGTTTCGGATCGCCGCGGTGTTTTCGGTGCCGCTGACCGAGGTGTTTCAGTGGCAATTGCAGGAGCAAGCAGCCAAAGAGTAAGACGTTAACAAAGCTTGAGCGTTAACAAAGCTTTGGGCGTTAAAAGAGAGCAGCGGAGCAAAAGCGGGCCTAGCCCCTCAATTTGCTTTTGACTGAATGCCGACTTTTCGATGAATTGTCATCAAAGTTTGCCTGTGTTGACCAAAGGCATGGGTCTTTGTAAGTTTTTATTACAATTCTGCTTTAGAAAAAAAAGCCAAAACCAGTTAGATTGCCTGATAAATCAAAACACAACAAAAAAGGAACACTCCGTGAAAAAGACTCTGATTGCTTTAGCAGTGACTGCATTGCTGGCAGGTTGTAATCCTGCGCCCACTGAACAAGCGGCTCAAACCGCAGCGCCAACGCCAACAGCGGCTGAAGTTGCTCCGGTCAAAGCGGTGGATCCTGCTGAAGTGGCTCGCTTAAACCAATGGTTCGAAACCAAATACGAAGAGCAGTTGCAGATGAGCCCACTGCAAATGACGTTTTTGGGACGTAAAGATAAACAAGACCAAATTGATGACCTGACAGAGGCGGCTGAAGAACAACAACTGGCTTGGTTGGCAGCGACTGTGACCGAACTCAAAGCAAATTTCGATTACGATAAGTTAGATGCCGAAGCGAAAACTTCCTACGACTTATGGGTCTACCAATACGAACAAGCCAAAGCCGCAGCTGCGTATCGGATTAACGGCTATGTATTTAACCAAATGCAGGGCGTTCATGCGTTATTGCCGCAAGTGTTGATGAATTTCCACAAAGTGGAAGAAGTCAAAGACATGGAAGCTTATATCAAACGGGTTTCAGGGATTGCAAAAGCGATCAATGACTTGCAAGCTCGCGCTGAAAAAGCTGCCGCAGCAGGTATTCGTCCGCCGCGTTTTGCTTATGAAGGTGTCATTGAACAGGTTAATAATTTACTCGATGGCGCACCATTTAAAGAGAATGGCAAAGACGCGCCATTGTGGTCTGATGCGAAGGGCAAAATTGCAGCCTTAGTAAAAGCCGATAAATTACCACCTGAGCAAGCCAAACAATTGGAATTGGATGCGAAAAACGCTTTAACTAGTCAGTTCCAACCGGCGTATCAAACACTGTTAACATTCTTAAATAGTGAGTTAGACAAGGCCGATAAAATTGCTACTGGCGTGGCTAAACAACCTAACGGTGTGGCTTATTACAATTTACGCTTGCAGCAATCCACCACGACAGCAATGACTGCCGAAGAAATTCACCAGTTAGGATTGGCGGAAGTTGAGCGCTTAACCCAAGAAATGAATGCGATTAAAGACCGAGTCGGTTTTAAGGGCACGCTGAAAGAGTTTTTCACCTTTATCAAAACTGACAAGCAGTTCTTTTACCCAGATACCGATGAAGGTCGGCAAGGTTACATCAAAGACACTGAGACTTACTTAGCCTTTATCAATTCAAAGTTGCCAGAATACTTTGGTATTTTGCCAAAAGCACCGTTAGTGGTGAAACGGGTTGAAGCATTCCGCGAACAACCGGGTGCCGCACAACATTATTACCCAGGTACGCCAGATGGCTCGCGCCCAGGCATTTATTACGCGCATTTGTCCGACATGAAAGCGATGCCAAAAAATGAAATGGAAGCCATTGCTTACCATGAAGGCAACCCGGGTCATCACATGCAAATTTCGATTGCGCAAGAGCTGAAATCAGTCCCAACCTTCCGCACGCAAGCTGGATTCACAGCCTATGCTGAAGGCTGGGCGCTTTATTCAGAATTGCTGGCAAAAGAGATGGGCGCTTATCAAAATGACTATTCAGATTTTGGTCGTTTAATCACTGAAATGTGGCGTGCAGTGCGTTTAGTGGTGGATACTGGTTTGCACAGCAAAGGCTGGACTGAACAACAAGCGATTGACTATTTTAAAGAGAAAACACCTGTTGCCGAAGGCGCTGTGGTATCTGAAGTACGTCGTTATATCGTATGGCCAGGCCAAGCCACTGCATATAAAGTGGGGATGATCAAAATTTTAGAACTGCGCAGCAAAGCCAAAGCTGAACTTGGGGATAAATTCGATATCCGTGCTTTCCACGATACGGTGTTAGGCGGTGGGGCACTGCCGTTAGATTTGTTAGAAAAACGCGTGGATCAGTGGATTGCGACCGTTAAAGCTGCGGGTTAATCGCCACTAAAACGGGAAAAACCGGAAACAAACGGAAAAACCGCGAAACAGACGGAAAAATGCCATGGTCATCATGGCATTTTTTTTCAGCAGCAACTCATCATTCTTCTAATCTACCTTTGATCTAAACTGGGGCTCTGGCGGTATTGCATAGGGTTACCAAAGTTGAAGCGGCGTTAGCCAAGCTTCTGATCCACTCTACAGTTTTTAAGGGTTTTCAAGATAGGTCACTATGGATTCTTTATCGCAAATTGCGTTAGGTGCGGCAGTCAGTGTCGCGGTATTTCGGCGGAAGCAGCCGATATGGCGCTCTGCTTTACTTGGGGCAGTGGTTGGAACTTTACCTGATTTAGACGTATTGCTCGCTTATGATGATCCCATCAGTGACATGACGTACCATCGCACTGAAACGCATTCGTTGTTTTATCTCACTTTAGTTTCGCCTGTGCTGGCTTGGTTTTATCAACGTTTAAGCAAAACACCGGATCTTTTTAACACCGCATGGTTGGCGATATGGTTAGTGCTCATCACCCATCCATTGCTGGATACGCTGACGATTTACGGCACTCAGTTGGGCCTTCCTTTTACGGATCATCCATTTGGCACAGGCAGTGTGTTTGTCATTGATTTGCTCTACACCTTGCCGTTACTCATCGGCACAGGGCTGGTGCTCGCTGGCCGTTCCCAGCGCTGGAATACCTTGGGGTTGTTTTTAAGCACTGGCTATTTGGTATTTGGCCTCTGGGCGCAGCAACAGGTTACCCAATTGGCGCGAGCGCAGTTACCTACGGCGGCAACGCCAGAGCAACTGTTGGTGACTGCGACCCCTTTTAATACCGTGTTATGGCGATTGTTAGTTATTGAAGAAGAGGCTTATTGGGAAGGGTATTACTCGCTGTTAGATGCAACGCCACACATTCGTTGGCAGTCTTACCCAAGGGGTGGGGCGCTATTAAAACAGTGGCAATCCCAACCCCAAGTGGCCCGACTTACCTGGTTTAGTCATGGGTTTGTCAGCATCAAACAACTAGATAATCAGCATCTGGTGTTGTCCGATTTACGCATGGGTATGGAGCCGGGGTATAGTTTTAGTTTTCTGATCCCACTGCCAAATTCGCTGGCTGTGGCTGACTTGAATGCAACCAGTCAAGTGCAAGCCTCCGCGATCACTCAGTTAGACATGCCAAGGGATACGCGGGCGTTCAGTTGGTTGTATCAGCGGATCCTCGCGCGCACTGAGCTAAGTTTGGTGGAATATTTAGCGCAAGCGGCCTCTAAAGCTTCGTTAAGCCCGGCAACTGCCGAGCCGAGCGGAAATTCGCAAACTGCTGAAAGTTCGAGCCAAACCATGCAATAAGATTGGACAAACTCCTGATTTTGCTTGGGGAATGCTTGCGAAAACTAGCAATTTTAGCGATGCTGGTCCCAATGAATATTCGGAGTTTCTCGCATGGATCGTCGTGCTTTTATTGCCTCAGGCATTGCAGTGGCCGCAATTGGCACCCTAGGTGTCAAAGCACAGCTGGCGCAGGCTGATTTACCTGCGTTACTGGCGCAGTTAACGCAATTTCAGGGGAAAACGTTAACTACACAAGGGGTATGGTCGGTTTCAGAAGTTTTTCAGCACTGTACCCTCAGTATTGTTGGCTCGATGCAGGGCTATCCAGAAGCCAAATCTGCGGTATTTCAAGCCACTGTCGGCCAAGCCGCCTTTCAGGTGTTTAAGGCCGCAGGGGCGATGAGGCATAATTTAAGCGAACATATTCCGGGTTTATCAACCCTCGATAAAACGCTCAGTACCGACGAAGCTCTTGCCGGTTTAATCGCTGCTTTAACGCAATTTAGTCAATATCAAGGGCCGCTGGCGCCCCATTTTGCCTATGGACAGCTGAGTCATGCTGATTATGCGTTGGCCCATCAGCTGCATATTCGCAATCATTTACAAGAGTTCCAGCTTAGCGTTTAAAAAAGATGTTCAATAATTGACGTTTAAAAGCAGATGCTTATCTTTTTGTTTTAACCGCGCTTCACTTTTGCTTTTTTGCTGAAAACGAGTGCCGCGGCGTTGGAGTGGATTGATGTTAGAAATTGATGCCCTCGTGGTTCGTAATTTCCTAATAGCACTGGCGATTGGGGCCTTGGTGGGAATTGAGCGCGAAAAACACAAAGCGACGGAGCACCCCAATAGTTTCGGCGGTGTTCGCACTTTTATTTTGTTAGCGCAAATTGGGGCTGTCAGTAGCTGGTTATCGTTACATCTGCAATCCCCTTGGATTTTTATCGTGGCATTGCTTGGGGTCATCAGCGCGGTGATGACCGCTTATGTCATTGAAAATCGACGAACACAAGCCTTAGGTTTAACCAGTCAAATCAGTGCCATTACGGTGTGTTTACTGGGCGGTGCCGTGATGTACGGCTATGCCGAAATTGCGGTGGTGATGGCGATTGTGACATCAGCCATTTTAACTTTTAAGCAGCCGTTGCACGGCTTTGTTGCTCGGCTTGGCACTGATGATTTAGTGGCTGCAGTGAAATTGGCGATTGCAACCTTTATTGTGTTGCCACTGCTGCCAAATACGCCTATTGATCCTTGGCTCATTTTTAATCCCTATAAATTATGGCTTTTGGTGATTTTAATTTCTGGATTGTCATTACTGGGCTATGTCGCCGTTCGAATTTTAGGGCAGGCCAGAGGTCATGCGGTGGCGGGGTTAGCTGGCGGCTTGGTCTCTTCAACCGCTGTGAGTTTAAGCTTTGCCAGACTCAGTCGGCTTGCCCCGACAGGTGTCATTTCGAGTAGCTCCGCCCCTGAAACTGCCGCGAGTGGCTTGGTCAAACAACAGAATGATGCCTTGGCTGCAGGCATCTTATTGGCTTGGTTCATGATGTGCCTGCGCCTATTAATCATGGTGGGCTTGTTGTCGTGGAGTTTATTTCAGCAACTGTGGCCGATGTTAGCCGCCATGGCGCTCGTCAGTGCCGTTGCTGCCTTTGGGTTGTTTCAACATAGCAGGCAGCAAACCCATTTGGGTGGTTCGGCGCAGCATGAAACTGCGGTCAAAGTCACAAACCCTTTTAGCTTATTGGCGGCGGGTCAATTTGGCCTGCTGTTTTTGGCGGTGCTTGCCATCGTGCGACTGGCCGAACTTTATTTACCACAACAAGGTTTGTATCTCGTTGCAGCGATTGCGGGGACTACCGATGTTGATGCTATTACCTTATCCATGACGGAGCTGGCTAAAGATCAAGCCAAATTGAGTTTAGCAGCCAGTGCCATTGTGATTGCGACTTTGAGCAATACGGTTGTCAAAGCCCTGATGGTGGCTATTTTGGGTTCGAAAATGCTCGCGCAAAAAGTCGGTGTTGCCGCAGGTGCTATGGTGTTTGCTGGCGTGTTAGGATTAGTTTTTGCTTGAAGGTTGAAAAATCAATGGCCATTGCGAGCCGTCCCTCTGAAATTACTTTGCCGGCTGATGTTGGGCGTTGGCCAACGGTGTTGGCTTATTTGATTGATAAATTCCCGCGCATTGCTGCCGAGATTTGGCAGCAACGGGTGCTTGATGGCAAAGTGCGCTGGTTTGCAGGCGAAACTATTGATGCTGACACTGCTTTTCAGCCGAGTCGGCGCTTGTGTTATTTTCGCGAAGTTGCCGCCGAACCCAAAGTGCCTTTTGCCCATCAGATCCTGTTCCAAAATGAGCATTTGCTGGTTGTGGCCAAACCGCATTTTTTACCCGTGACGCCCGGCGGGGATTTTGTCAACGAATGCCTGCTTGAGCGTGTTCGCCGTGACACGGGCATCGCTGATTTGGCACCGCTGCATCGGCTCGATAAAGAAACCGCTGGCTTGGTATTATTTTCCTGCAATACGCAAAGTCGCCCTTTGTACCATCAATTATTTGCTGAGGGCACTATCACTAAATCGTATTTGGCGGTGGCCGAACTTGGCCAACGGGCGACTGACTTGGCGATTGGCCAGCAATGGCAAGTAAAAAACCGCATAGAAAAATCCGATCCGCGCTTTTTGATGCAGATCGTCGAAGGCGAGGCCAATGCCAATTCGACCATCCAGTTATTGGCGATTGAATCGACCCCACAACCGCCTGAAGGGCAGCAGTTAGGCTTGTTCCAACTCTGGCCGCATACTGGCAAAACGCATCAGTTGCGCCTGCATATGCAAGCGCTAGGGTTGCCAATTTTGCACGATAAATATTATCCAAAGTTGTTAGCGAAACAACAGGATTTTCAAGCGCAACCGCTGCAACTATTGGCACAACAATTAGAGTTTGTCGATCCGGTGTGTGGCAGCCATCGACATTTTAGCAGTCCGCAGCAGCTCAGTTGCTGGCCTTATCCCGCATGCGAAGCACCGAGCGAAACAAGGAAATATGATGCATTTTAAAAAATTACCCGCAACTGCAGCCAAATGGGTCATGCCGCTGATTTTATCAATTTTTATGTCGGGGTTGGTGTCGCTGCTCAGCCACTTGCACGCACAAGGTCTGCATGAAGGGTTTGTCATGGCATGGCTGAGTAGTTGGGCATTTTCTTGGGCCATTGCTTTCCCCGTACTATTGCTGATTTTGCCGGTTGTGAAGAAACTGACGGCGATGATTGTTGATGTACCCAACTAATAGCCAAACAGATAGCGCAGCCAACCAAGAAGCGCCCCCAATAAGCGCCCCCAATAAGCGCAAGGAGCAGACGATGAAACAGTTGCAAAAACATTTATGGCAAGCAAGGGTTGGTTTTAGTTGCGCCAGTTTGCTCTTGCTGGGAGCCAGTTCGATTGGCGCTGCAGCACCGCTCACGCTGCCGGCCACAGGCGTTCATTATCAATTAGATTTACAAGACGTTGCGCAGAATTACGCCACTATCACGCTGAGCTTTCACGCGGCTGCAAATCAGCCGATGACTTTGGTGATGGCCTCGGCGTCTCCTGGCCGATAC
>JACCEA011683007.1_pt1 | contig 16312 bp, 18 predicted proteins | sample 7449851 | NCBI WGS metagenome assembly JACCEA01 (sample SAMN15323453, study PRJNA562643) | freshwater metagenome | isolation source: river surface water | place: USA:Blue River Watershed | collected 2017-08-18 | reverse complement strand
GAAAATCACCATATTTAGATATTTTTTAAGATAATACTTGTATAAATATAATATATTAAACAATCTGATTTCTTGCCTCTACATCCCAGCCCTGAAGGACTGGGTTTTACGGCAGAGGCTTGATAAAAAATATCTTTACCTTTTTCTATATACAATCGGTAACAATCTTCAGCAGTAAATCCTAAACTTAACAAAACTGCAAGAATAGCACCTGTAGATGTACCTGCAATGTAATCAAATTGTTCTATTATAGGTTTACCGCTTTCTTGCTCAAATTCCATTAATGCTCTCGCAGCACCAACACCTAATATACCACCACCATCAATACATAAACCTTGATAAACTTTTTTATCATCCATTTGTAAGCCCTATAAATACTTTTTTATATCTTATAAAGTATTTATTGGCTTATTCAAAATAAGAGATTTGATATATAGTTAGTCTTCTTTTTGTTTAGCATTAAACGGTTTTTTAATATAGGACACAAATCGATCTTCTTCCCAATTCCATAAGATATGTTTATTTTTATAACCTTGATGCAATGCTTTAGAAGGTGTTGCATGGGGTTGTCCCTGTACAAAATCACAACATAGCGTAACTGGTGAATCATCAATAAAAATATCTGCTCTAACAAAACCAGCTTTAGCTTTACCTGATGTATATATTATTTTATCAAAACCTGATAATATAGCATTGTGCTTTGGATCTATTCTTTCTGTTTCTTCATCTCTAGCTGTAACTAAATAAACAGTAGCTCCAATGGCTTGGAACATTTCTCTTACTTTAGTAAATTGTTCAGGATAATCACTAAATGTTTGGTCATAATCAATAGCAAGTACCACTTATTTACCTTTAGCGAAAGCAGTCAAAATATCAAAATGATGTTTCATTGCAAATCTATTTCTATTAGCTTTAAGGAAATCATTTAATAATTCAAAATTTTCACCAACTTCAACCCATTCAAAATCGGCAGCATCATCACCAGCCCGAGGTGTCTGATTACTAATGGCTGTAAAAACAAAAGTTGTTACAGGTCCTCTAGCTTCTTTAACATTAAATTTTTTAAATAATTGTATATTGCTAAAACTTGTTAAATTTAATTCTTCTTGCATCTCTTTTTCAAATGTGTATTTAGCATCATTTACATCATCAGAATCAATCATTCCTCCAGGCATTGCTAAACCTTTAGGACTGTACTTTCTAATAATTAAAGGTATACACCATTTACCATTTATAAAAATTTTGATGATACCATCTACTGTTAATTTTGTTTTATCCCAAACAAATTTAGGATGCAGATATTCAATAGAATCGTTAAATTTCTTTAAAAACAAATCTTTTTTCATAGTTTTGATATTGTTATTATCTGTATATGTTATATCATCATTATCTATATAGAATTGTTCTTTACCATTTAGATTGATTAACCCTGCTAAACTTTGAGTAGGTGAATCACCAATTTCTCTACTTTTTAGAGCATATTTTTTTTCAAAATCAGCCATTTTTGTTTCATTTAAAATCTGTGTTAGTTTCATGGAATTTCCTTAAAATAAATTATCTGTTACATTTTTAGCATGTTGATGTTCATCACAATGTTTTTTCTTACTTCTTCTCATAAAATTGTTATTATCAATTTTTTGTTGTGCAAAAGCTTTCTGGTCAGCATGAGCATCATGTAATTTTTCTACATCTTCGAATAATAGATTTGCTTCTTGTTTACCAAAAGAAGCTTCTTTGGATAGCCTATCCAATTCATCTTGATATTGTTGTATAGTATCAACACCAAAATCCATATTAGTTTTTACTTTAGCATAATGCATTTCTATAGCTTCGTGCAATGTTTCTGTATCCACAATATCATGTTCTATTGAATGATAAATTGCTGTTATTTCCGAACTATATGGAAAATCTCCTGCAGTTCTCTTACCATCGATATAATCTTCCATGGCTTCTAAATATACCCAAGCAGCATACATACTACATAATCTTACTTGTTGTAAAAATTTAATATTAAATGTACTACCAATACCACCCTTAGATTCGATTTGTTCTTGTAATTTTCTTCTATCACCATTATTTGGTGAATGTTCTGCTAAATCTTCCCAACTATCAAACATATAATTTTCATAATGTTTGAAATAATTATGTACATTTTGATAATATTGTCTTACATTTTTGGCTGTAGGATCATTATAGTATTTCAATGTTAATTCTGGTCTATAATCTCCACTATCTACATCAAATTCATATCGATTTTTATGTACTCTACCAACAGTATACGCTTTGGTTATTGCTGTCGAGTCGAACGATAATCTTTTAACTCTAGGGTCTATTAATCCAGCTCTAACTAAAGATAAAAAAATCATTAGTTTTTGTGGTGAAGCCATACCCAGAATATGTATATGTTCTAAATTTTTATCAGGAATATCTTTACTCCACAAGGTATCAGGTATGAAATTTAGCGATTTCAATAATCCTATTCTATTATCAGCTGCAACAGTAATACCCCCAAAACTTAAACCACCTAAATTCTTATTTTTATTATCTATATTTTCTAAAATAGTTTTTGCATAATCTAAATATGTATTATCTTTTTTCCCTCTATATAATCCAGGATTAGCTCTAAAACCGTGTAGAACTGGAATAACTTTACACCTTGTTTCAATACTATCAAATACTTCTAATTGTTTTCTAATTTCTTCAGCAGATTCTTTTGCTGTTGAATCTATAAGTTCACGGATATAACATCTAGTAGACATAAGATTAACACCAGTTTGAAAATTAGCTTCAATTGGTTTAAAAGGCATTTCATCAAAGTTCATAGCGTAATCACTATATTTTGCCTGATGTAAAAATATTTCTTTTTTAACCTCATCTGTAAATTTCTCACCTCTTCTAGCCTGTTGTAAACCACCCGAGTCTGCTAGAATAATTTTATGACCTAAACCTTGATAATCTTGTAACAATTGTCCATCACCCTTCTCTTGGTAGGCATTATACAGGGTACCTAAAGTAAAATAACCTTTTAAATAAGATTTCATATAATCAAAAATACCTGTAAAATCTTTTAAATTTTCTTCTTGAATTTTTGGATCTTTATGTTTTAATTTAAAAAATGGAATAAGGCTTCCAGAAACATATTGTAATTCTATACCATTGATCCTAAAGCTACCATCTTTCATTTTTTCAATTTGCATTTGTTTATCCCTAAATGAATTTTTATAATACTATTTTACAAAAAAATATATTATTTCTAATTTTCGGTTAAAAATACATTATAAATAAAAGAAATATATCTGATTGGAATAATACATGCAAAGTAAAATACCTGAATTTTTAAAAATTGAATTTAAAAAAGACAGAAATCATTTAACTAAGTTTTCAGATACTATTAAACAATTCATGTTAGAATATGCTGATTTTTATAAATGGAATACCCATGATTATAAAACTATATTTAAATCAATGAAAAAAGGATTTTCAACTCTTCCCAAATGTTCTTATCCATCATGCAACACTACTTTAAATATTACAGATTTATATAACAATAGAGAATGTTGTTCATCAATACATACACGTCAATATAATAAAATCAAACCCTTTATGGTATCTGAAACAATTGACTATGTAGTATATTTAAAAACAATTAAACGGTTTGATGATCTAAGTGATGATGCAATTTTATATTTAAAAAATTGGTATTCAACAAAAGATATTTTTAATGTAGAACCACGAATATTATTTAAATTTTGGAAAAATAATATAAATGATATTCCTAAATGTAGTTATGCAAATTGTAATGAAAATGTTACTATCAAGAAAGATGGTACATTTTCTATTGCTTGTTCACTTTCACATGCCCAGAAAGTTAATTGTTTAGAAAAAAATGGTTTTGAATCATATTTTCAACAAATTGATTTTGTAGAAGCAATTAAAAAAACCAACTTGGAAAAATATGGAAGTGAATTTTATGCATCTACAATAGATTTTAAGCTAAAATCTCAAGCCACATTTAAAAAGAAATATGGCGTTACAAATCCTATGAAACATCATAACATACAAAATAGATTTAAAAAAACAATGATTGAAAAATATGGTGTGGAATCGGCATTACAAAATCCAAAAATTTTAAGTAAAAACCGAGAAGCTCAATACAAGATTAAAGAATATATATGGAAAGATAATAATATTTCATATTGTCAAGGATATGAACCAATTGTTTTAAAAGAATTAGAAGATATGGGTTTTGCATACGCAGATGTTAAAACCTCTCCTGAAGACATGCCTGAAATTTGGTATATCTTTGAAGGAAAAAGAAAAAGATATTATCCTGATATTTTCATCCCAAAAGAAAATTTAATTATAGAAGTAAAATCAGAGTACACCATTAACACAGACAAAAAAAGAAATAAATGTAAATGGAATGCCACTAAAAAATTAGGATATAACTTTAAAGTGGAAATCAGATAATATTTTAAAACAATGTATTGCCAGGATGTTCATCATCTGACCAAATATTTTTTTTAGCTCTTTTCATAGAAGTTTTAATCCACGGTTTCTTAAGCTCTTCATTAATAATAACTACATCTTTTTCAATACCCAATTCTTCATGTAAACAAGGTTGTTTAGTCTTATATTTTTTCTCAAATTCTGCAATAGTTTTACAAGCTAAAATTCTTAAATTTGTTCTTCCTCGTGAAGCACTGGTATAAAAAAAATCAGCTTGATCGGCAAATTCTTCAAGTGTATTAACACTATCAAAAGTATTAAAAATATTATATATGCTATCATTTTTTCCAAAAAGATCTTTTAATGTTAATTCATCATCTATAAAGGCTTCAATCATACTTAAATAACAATGCATGTGATACATATTCGCTAATCTTATTTGTTGTAAAAATTTCCGTTCATATTCAATTCCATATTTTTCAAATTGTTTTGAAGGAGTTAATTTATCACCATTATTTTGTGAATGTTTTGCTAAATCTTCCCAATCTTCAAACATATAATTTTTATAATCTTTAAATAAATTGTGTATATTGATATAAAACTGTTCAATATTTGGATGCGATTTATCAGTATATGAGTTTAATGTTAATACTGGTGAAAATTTTTTTGCTTTCTCATCATTTTTATATTCTTCTAAATTAGGATATACTTTACCAATAGTGTATGACTTTGTAATAGCTGTTGAGTCAAAAGAAACCCTTTTAACTGGTAACAGACCTTTTTTTAGCATCATTATGACAGGTATTATTCTTTGAGGTCTTGCAACACCTAATAAATGTATATGATCCAAATATTGTTTGTTTAATCTTGAACTATTAATTATTTTAGGCAAATAATCAAATAATTTCATAATTCCTACTTTATTATCAGAGTGGCCTCTTAATGAAGCAATAGCAATACCTTGAATATGATCCCCTACATTTTCTAAATTATTAAAAATATTTTCAGCATATTCTAAAAATGTTTCAGGTGTATATCCGTGTAAAATTGGTAAAATTTTAGTATTTGATTTTAACTCTTCAAACTTATTAATTTGTTTTTGAATGTGTTCTGCACATTTTTTTGCAGATATGGGAATCAGTTCATCTATATAAACTTGTCCTACATTACCATTAACTGCATTATCACCTAATTCATCAGCTATCATCAAGGGCATTTCATCAAATGTCATAGCATAATCACTATACTTTGCTTGGACTTCATATACTTTATCTCTTATAGTATCATCAATTACTTTACCAGCAGTTAAAACTTGTAAACCCCCAGAATCAGAATATATTTTTTTATGCCCCAAACCATCATTATTTGCTAAAGTTTGTCCACCTTTTTCTTCTTGATAAGCATTAAATAATGTAGAAAAATTAAAATATCCTTTTAATTTAGATTTTGTATAATCCAATAAATCCTTGGCATCATTGATATTTTCTAATTCTAAATCTTTATTTGCATTACCAATTCTCAAATATCCATAAAATGAACCCGATACATAATCTAACTCAATACCTAATTTGTTGTGCATTATTATTTAACCTTTTCCACTACAATTTCTAATGTTTTAATACCAAATTTATAAAAATCATTAACAATTCTATCAACTACCAATGCTAAATATTGAACAGACATCATAGGTAAATCTTTCCCTTTGTTAAAAGAGGTTTCTACATAACTTGGACAAACTGAAACAATATTATAATTCAAATTATTTAAATTTCTAATTGCATGATTTAAAGCACCTTTTTCAACAGCATATTTACTTCTAAAAATATCCTTGGGTGTTTCATTCCAAGCTTTTATACTTGAAATAACTATTACTAAAGTATCTTTATTGAATGTATCATTTTCAATAATTTCATATAATGTTTGTAATTGAGATGTAAAATCACCATAAGCATTCAAAATGATAGTATTGTATGGAGTATAATTAAAATCATTATTTCTATTATTAATATCAAACCCTGTTGATCTTGAAACACCATCAGCTTCTAAAATTTGTGTTAATTCTTCTCCTATTCCAGAAGTATGACCTATAACTAAAGTTTTCATAATTTCTTATCCTTTTTATTTTATTTACGAACTATTAAATGTGCGATAGAATTAATCTTCTATCTCTTTAAGTTTATCTTCCATAATTTTAATCAATGTATCATGGTCTTCTGTTCCAAACTCAATATAAAGTCCTGGAATAATCTCTCTTCTTCTCCAATGGTCATAATGATATTTTTTATAATCATCTTCAGCATCTAATGGAACTTTCAACATATTGATAATCATTTTAAGATTATCTTTTCCTGTTAATGGATCTTGCTCATAAACTTCTTCAAAACCTAATTGTTTGAAAATATACTTTCTTCTACAACAAACAACACAATGACCACAATTTTTACTATGACTATCACTCAAACAACTTGATGTTCTTAATAATTCTTCCTTAGTTGCATATCCATTAGTATAAACCCATGAGACAGCTTCAAATTTTCCCCAACCTTCTTTGATAAAAGGGAAAACTAATTCTGGTACTTTTTCAAATGGCGAATAAACATAAGACCATAAATTATTAGTTCTATCAATAAACTCTTGGTTTTTATCTGTTGAACCTTCATGGTCTTCACCTTTAAGTCCCCCCAACCAAATTTCATCAGCCAAATATATAGATGCTGCTAATGATGATAATATCATATTTCTTCCAGGAATAATAATATTTCCAGAGTTACTTTCCATTTTACCTGTTAATTTTTGGTTTTTTGATAACCATTCTACTTTTCTAATTTCAACATCAAATCCACTATTTTTTATAGCGTTGTCTTCTTTTTCAGAGTAAGCTTGACCAATATCAAAATGTACTAATGTTAAATCTAAATCTGGGTATTTAGCTTCAGCTAATTTTTTCATAATAAATGAGTCCAAACCACCACTATATAGAATAACTATTTTCTTTTTATTAGACATTTTTTAATCCTTTTTTTATTATTGTTTTATATTATTTTACAATTTTTTCAAAAAATTCAGACATATTATTCACAATAGGAATGTATTCATCTGGTTTATGAAAGGGGGTGCTATATGCTGCTGCTTTCATTCCCAATGTAAGTGCAGTTGCAACATCATAAATATTATCATCTATCATATAAATTTCAGCATCATTATATTGTGAAGCTAACTCTTTTAGAACTTCATCTTTTTGTGCAAGGAATGGTAAATATATTACCTCAGTTAATTCAGGAAATAATTTGTTTAAATTGTTCTGTCTTAATGTCTTAACAATTGGAGTATCTCCACAAGAAGTTAATCCAATAATTTTATCAAATTTATCAAAAACATTATTTAGGATTTCTGAATCATTTAAATATTCTAATTGAGCAAATTCAGAACTTTCATTATGAGATTTCATAAATTCAGGTATATTTTCTTTGGTTGTATTTAAAGCATCCCATAATCTTTGTGGGTTTTTTGATAATGCTATACCTGTATAACCAAAATGTTTTCTAGCAAAAATATCAAAACTTTTGGTCCAATCTAAAAGCGTATCATCTATATCAGTTATTAGTATTTTCATCTTTAACCTTGTGTTTAAGTTCACTATCCATATCACCATTTTTCATTTTTATTGAAGCTAAAGCACCAAATATTATACCTACTGTTATAAAGAAAACTCCATGAAAATCATTTATATTAAATGCATTTATAATCCAACAAATATCAGCAATTAAATACCATAATACTGCTAAAAATATTTTCCCTTTATAAGTAAAAAAAGCCCCACCCATTAGAAGCAAGCCACCCAAGGTTAAAATAGTTAATGCACCACTTAAAATATAGGTTACAATAATTAACATATATATAGAAATTGCTATTTTATCAAATCGATTTAATTGAATAGATTTTAATTGTTTAATTAATGAATTATACCCCAACTTTGTTCCCCCATAACCGAATATGGAGACGATCTGAATACTTCCACCCTTTAGAAATTGCTAGCTCAGCTGTAGGCAACGCATTTTTTTCTAATGTTTCAGGAATATCTCCGAGAGGCATTACATACACGTCTGAGTACCATGGGATTTCTTTAAGAATATTTGTAATTTCTTCACCAACTTCTTTAGCTTTACTACCATCAATAACAAATTTAAAATAGCTGCCTTTAGTATTTTCAAGAATATTTGTTAAGTTATCAACATTAATTCTTCTATGTTCTGGCTCACCACTAACAGCAAGTTTAACACTCATACTAAAATTAATTTCTTTTTGATATTCTTTTGCGAAATCAATATCTAAACTTCCATTAGTTTCAATAGTTATTTTATGTCCCCTAGAAATGTAATGAATTAATAGGTTTTGGAAGTCTGATTGCGACCAATACATAGTCGGCTCACCTCCTGTAATAACGATGTCAGGTCTAACAGAATCTAATCCTGCATCATTAATATGTTTATCTATTTTTTTAACTATATCGGCATAAGCTAAAAAATCCCAATTTTTTTTAAAACCTCTATCTACAGAATAAAAGCTATCACACCCAAATTTAGTTTCACCGGTTTTCGGGTCTTTATATTCAACTGCAAAGCCCGGACACGAAAAATTACAACCACCGAATCTAACAAATACACTTATATGTCCTGCTCTAGAGCCCTCGCCCTGGATTGACAGGAAACTTTCCATTAATGCTAACATATTTATCCTTTATATTTTTTATATTATTTTACAAAAAAAATGAAATTTTCTATTTAAACCATATTAATTAGTATAAATAAGAGTATAAAAAATATATATTGATTCTATAACCATCTTAGAAACTATTGAATTAAATATAGTCTATCACTAAATTCATTGTACAAAAAAGGAACATCGGTATGAATAATTATGACTTGGAAATCCCACAATTTTTACGAGATAAGTTGAATCTTGAAGGGTCAGCAAGAGCTAATAAATTCCCAGATGAAATTAAAAGCTTTATGATTAGATATTCAAATTTTTATAATTGGAATTTAAAAAGTAATTACCAAATAATTTATAAACTTATGAAAAACAAAATAAAAGAATTACCATTTTGTAATTATAATGGTTGTACTAATAATGTATCCGTTAATTATAAAGAAGGTTATATAAGTAATGGTTGTTGTACTGAGCATGCTTTTAAAAATAAATGTTTAGAATTATACGGTGTTGAAAATCCATCATTTTCTGATAAATTAAAAGAAAAAGCAAAAGAAACAAATATTACTAGATATGGTTGTGAACATGCAATTCAATCTAAAAAAATTATGGAAAAAAGAGATAAAACCAATATTGAAAAATATGGCGTTAAAAATCCTATGCAATCTGAAACAATAAGGCATAAAAAGGACAACACTATGATACAAAAATATGGTGTGAAAGCGTTTATTCAATTACCAAATAATTCAATAATAATTAATAATATAAAGAAGTATGGTGTGGAATACTTATTATCCTCTACCAAAATTCAAGAAAAAATTAAAGAAACAAATATTGAAAAATATGGTTCAATTAATCCTATACACAATGCAGAAGTTCTTAAAAAACAGCAAAAAACTAATTTAGAAAAATATGGTGTATTATGTATTCTTAACTCGCCACAATCTCAAGAACAAAATTATAAAACCAATATCGAAAAATATGGTGTGCAACATAGAATACAGAATAAAAATGAGTATGAATCAATGATGCTTAAAAGTAATAAAACGAACCTTGAAAGATATGGCTCGATTTATCCTATGCAAAATGCAAATATTCTTGAAAAACATCAAAAACAATCGTTTAAAAGGAAAGAATATATTTGGAAAACTGGTGAAATATCAATGGTTCAAGGAAACGAACCGATAGTATTAAAGGAGCTTGAAGAACAAGGATATAAATTTGATGATGTGCTGACTTCTCCAAAAGACATGCCAGAAATAACATATCGGTTAGATGAAAAAGAGCATAGATATTATCCTGATATTTTTATTCCAAAAGATAATATCATAATAGAAGTTAAGAGTGAGTGGACTCTAAAACTTCATTGGGATAGAAACCAAGCTAAATTTGAAGCAGCTAAGTCAATGGGATTTAATTTCAAATTAGAAATTAGATAATACTAATACATTATTAAAATAGAGAATTAGTAGCTTGAACAGCATCTATTTCAACAATAACTTTCTTTTTTTCTACTTTTTTCTTAGAAGTAATAACTGTATCTTCTTCTATTTCTTGCTCATCAAACATAAAATCAACAACACCTTCACCATTTGCTTCAGTTTTTCCAACCATTTTTACAGATTTATAAACATTCTTAAAAAAGTCATCTAAATCGTTAGGGTCTGTTATATTTTCTAACCATTTTAAATAATCTAATTGTTTGTAACCATCCATAAATTTTTCCATTGCTACTTCACCGTGTAAATAAGCTTCTAAAATAGTAATAAATTTATAGGTATTGTAGTAAATATAAACGTGTTTTTGTACAATAGTTTTTACACCATCCATTAAAGATAGATTTTTATATTGTTGAGCTCCAGTAGTAAATCTTAGATCTAATGGCAAATCGGGTTTATTAGGATTATTATATTGTCCGTGAAACATACTGTGTTGCAATAAATCTTCTGCATCATCAAAAATATTATCGGGATTATCTTTCCACCAATCAAACATTTCTTGGTAATAATTTTCAATAAATTTATTTCTAACTTTACCTAAACTTTTTTGTTTAGCTTTACCTGATAAGTAATCTTGTAAAGATGGTTGTACACTACCTAATAGATAAGATTTAGTAAAAGTAGTTGAATCGAACGAAATCTTTTTCAAACCTGGTAATAAACCATTTTTAGCACCTAATAAAATAGGTAATAATTTTCTAAATCCAGTAACCCCTAATGCGTGAAAATGTCCCTTTAGTTTATAAGGTATATCCATATTATAAATATTTCTTGCTCGTTCTAATAATTCAAATTCATTATTAACCCCACCAACTGCAAGACATTCTAATTTATCCATTTCGTGGTCATCCAATTGAGAAAGCATACCAATAGTATATGCACTCATTTTAGCGAAATCTTGACCTTGAACAATTGGAAAAATTTTACACTTAGAATCAATACTATCAAAATAAGCTATTTGTTCTTTTAAGTTTTCTCCAGCTTTTTTTCCATATCTTTCAATTTTATCTAGATCTTCAAAATTTACTCTATATTTTTTAATTTCTTTAGTGATTGGATCCACCACAGTTTTCATTTCAGCTGGAATTTCATCAAAGCTCATAGCATAATCAGCATATTTAGCTTGAACTGCATAAATCTTTTTTCTTTGGTTTGCATCAATAGTTTTACCCTGTGTAACTACTTGTAAACCACCAGAATCAGCATACATTCCATCAGGAAATAATTTTCTAAATTCTTGTCCACCTTCTTCAACTCTAACAGCAAAAGGTTCTTCTGTATATGCATTGAAAAGTCCAGATATTTTAACTGTATTACCTAAAGTTTTTTTAAGATATTCTGAAGATTTTGCTAAATGTTTAGAAATCAATTCTTCATAGTCTGGATATGGTGACGCTAATCTAAAGGAACTAGCAAATCCACTTGCAACATAATCAATCAATATTTCATTTTTTTCCATTTTTTTTCCTAGTAGAATATACATATTTTAATATTATTATACAAAAAAACTGGTTGATTATTGCGTTTATAGAGATTGATGTGTTGATTCCGTTACAATATATATTCAGGAAATTCCTTTTTCAAGTAGTCTTTTACATCATCTATACAGGTTATATCTTTTGTGACATAGATATAACTATTCAAAGAATTTTTAATTTCTACTAAATAATTATCATCTTCAACATTATAATATGTGTTTCCCACACTTAATGCATTTGTTTGTAATTGTTTGAATAAACTATTAAATTCCTCTTCTGTTTTATTTAAGTTTGTAGATTGAAATTTATATAATTTTTTTAGAGCATTATTTTTTACAAACTTTAAAAAATCACCACATTTATATTTTGATGGGTCACCTTTATGAACATATTCTATATCTCGCCCATCAAAATTATAATATGTTTTATATTCATCGCTAACAGGATTATAAAGCGTGTCTATTATAACTAAATTATATGCAAATTTAATAAAGCTTTCATCAAAATAATGATGTGTTATTACATCAAAGGCCTTATCTATTTTATAACTAAATTCAGGGTGTTTGATATCAATTAAGTGATTTTTAATTTTCTCAGCTAGGATATTGATATTAAAATGAGTTGTTTTTAATTGGAAACAATATTCTTTAAAAGTAACATTACTTGTCCAATGCAAAACTGTACGGTTTAAATCTGGGTCATATGTTTCTATTGTATCTTTAACAAAAGGGGTTAAATCAACATCAAAACCTCCATCTTTCGTAGTAAAAAACATTACTATTTCGTGAGTATCACCTCTATAATTACCCTTGCCCAAGAAATATCCTTATATATTTTATAATTAAATTAATTATTTACTTTTTTACCCACGATTAAAGAAACCTTTAAACCATTATTTGTTTTACCAATAGCATGGTTATGGTGATTTTTTTGTATAGTTACTGATTTGATTTCAGAGATATATTTCCTATCTGTTGGTCTATTAAAGCATATAGCAACATAATATTCAATAGTGTCTATATTAATAAAAATTCTATGAATATTATTTGGATCATGTCTTATATTATATGTTTTATTTGTTAATAGAGTATAAGCATTGAGATCTAAAAAATTTGATATTTCTGGCATGTGCGAACCTTTTAAATTTTAGTAAATCATTATAAACCTGTAAAGCTTAAAATAAGTTTAAAATTCAAAGATTTTTTGAAGATGCTATTCATATGATTAAAAAATCATATGAATATTTATAGTTTAATATTTATCTGAGTTTTTAACTCTAATAGATAAATCCGATAATTGTGTTGCACTTACAATATTCGGTGATGATGTAACTGAACAACTAGCTTGTTGAGTTTTAGGAAATGCTATTACATCTCTAATACTATCTTTTTTATTTAATAATGCGACAAGTCTATCAAAACCAAAAGCAAAGCCACCATGAGGAGGAGTACCATACTGTAAGGCATCCACAAACCACCCAAATTTTTCTTCAATATCTTCATCTGTCATCTCCAATAATTCAAAAATTTCTTTTTGTAATTCAAAGTCGTGAATTCTAATAGAACCACCACCAATTTCAGACCCATTTAAAACTAAATCATAACTATTAGTCTTTATGGTTTCTTTATTTATATTACCTGATTTAAATGCTTGCCAATCTTCAGGTTTTGGTGCTGTAAATGGGTGATGCATTGCAGTCAGACTCCCATCTTCTTTTTTTTCAAACATTGGGAAATCAACAACAAAAAGAGGAGCCCAATGAGATTTAATTAGTAGACCTTTTTCAAATAATAGGTCAGCTAATTTTAATCTTAATCTGCCCATATAATCTAAAACTGTTTTTTTATCTCCAGCTCCAAAAAATACCATATCATATTCATCTAGTTGACATTGCACAATTAAATCATTTAATTCACTATAATTTAAAAATTTATCAAGTGGTCCTTTCAATGTTAATCTACCATCTTTGTCAGTTTTTACTTTAAAATATGCTAAACCTTTAGCACCAAATTTTGTAACAAAATTTTCTAAATCTTTAGTGTCTTTTTTAGACAATCCATTTTCTGAAGCAGCACCTTTGGCAACAATAGCTTTTATTGTATTTTTTGGGTTCTTACTCATAGTTGAGAATACCTCAAAATCAGTAGAACTAAATATTTTAAGAACATCAATTAATTCCATACCAAAACGTAGATCTGGTTTATCAGAACCAAAGTATTCCATAGCATCATCATAAGATATTTCGGGAATATACGTTTTTGCATTAGAATCAATAAACCCATCAATACCTATATCATATAGATATTGAACCATATTTACTACAGCAGCATTTATAGATTGTCCAATATTAATATCCATTGCTTCCATTGCTGCAGTTAAAACTTCATTTACAATAGATTTAATTTCTTCCTCATCAACAAAAGACATCTCTAAATCTATTTGTTTGAACTCAGGTTGTCTATCAGACCTTAAATCTTCATCCCTGAAGCAAGTTGCCCATTGGAAATATTTTTCAAAACCTGCTACCATCAGTAATTGTTTGAATAATTGAGGTGATTGAGGTAAAGCAAAAAAATTCCCAGGTTGTGTTCTAGATGGTACCAAATAATCTCGAGCTCCTTCAGGAGTCGATCTACTTAAAATTGGTGTTTCAACATCAAGAAAATCATGTTCTATCAAAACTTTTCTAATTGCATTTGAAATTTTATTTTTATTTTTGAATAAATTTAAGTTTTCAGGATTTCTTAATTCCAAATATCTATATTTATTTCTAATGTCAATACCCACATTTTTATCCATAAAATCAAATGGTAAAGCTTTTGATTTGCTTAAAATATTAATTTCTTCAACAACCAATTCTATTTTACCAGTTACAAGGTTTGGATTTGATAATCCTTGTGATCTATATCTTATTATACCTGATACTTGTATAACCCATTCATTTCTTAAAGAATGAAATTTTTGATATTCTTCATTAGATAGAGATTTTGGATTAGCAACGATTTGAATTAATCCAGAAGTATCTCTTAAATCAATAAAATAAACTCCACCATGATCTCTAATTGCATTAATCCATCCTACTAAAGTTACTTTTTCTTCAAAAAGTGAATCGACAATATTTACTGTATCTATATTATAATGTGTTCTCAAGCTAATTTCTTCCTTTTATTCTTTATTTTACATTTATTTCTTTGAAAGATATAATGTCTGGACAATAATTAAAAAACCTATGTTCAAGCCATTTCCTAAATTTATCGCAAGCTTCCTTTTTATCTGGGGCTTTAATAATTTTTTCAATAGTATCACCCTCAATATGTTTAAATACATTTATTGTTGCACATTTATAAGTTTTCATGTCATTCCCTAATATATCTATATTCTTCAGAAAATTTTAAAAAAGGTATATAATCAATATATATTTCTTTTCCAGTAATGCTAGTAACAAAATCTAAATCATTAATCATATTAGTATCTAATATTGCTCTGTATATAATATCATTTTTATTTAAATCATAATAAACTATTTCTTTATAAGATTCTGTCTTTGATTCAAACGCATCACTCTTATCATCTTGTTTAATATTAATGGTTCTAACTTTATCGACTATAATAGCTTTAACAGGTATAATTTCATGTTTATGAGCATAGATTGATAAACTCAATTCACATATTAATATAGTCATAATTATTATTATTCCACCTTTTTTTGCCAATACATCTGGTGAGTCGTTTATACCATCATAACTATGAAATAAAACTATAATACTACCAATAAGAATTAAAACTATAATACTACCAATAACAATGAATAATATTTTGAATGCTGATGCAATACCAAATGACACTATAAACAAAGCAAGAACAATGCTCAATAGTGCAGAAATTAATATCATTCCACTAGTTATATTAGGAAACCATTTTAATTGTTTGGTTAATTCAGATTTTATGTTCATACATTGCCTTTAAAATTTTAATTAACTATTATAGGATATAAAAACTTAAAAAAATATTAATTTTCATATAAATCAAATTTCACATAATTGAAAATATAAAGTTTTTTGTTTTGTTTTTTTGCTATGTTAAAAGAATGTGCAGTGCCTTTACTCATACCATCCCAAAAAGCTATACCCATATCAGAGTTATCCCAGATAGTAGAATTTCTTATAAAGCCTGCAG
>JACCEA010215720.1_pt1 | contig 16313 bp, 16 predicted proteins | sample 7449851 | NCBI WGS metagenome assembly JACCEA01 (sample SAMN15323453, study PRJNA562643) | freshwater metagenome | isolation source: river surface water | place: USA:Blue River Watershed | collected 2017-08-18 | reverse complement strand
GGTTCCATTTTGGGGGTCTATTCTGTTTACAACTCAGAAAAGCAACTCTTAATCCGCCATCCAGATGACATTTTGTTTACCAATCCACGGTGTTCTGGGGCAGCCTGGCTGAAAAATTAACGGTTTTCGACCCATTTTAACCCGGTTGCTTGTCAGCTTGGCAGAAGCTTGGATTTGGTCCTTATTTTGCATTAACAGAACCAAACGATATAACTATGCAAAAAGGTCAAATACGAGTTCAGACGGAAAACATCTTTCCAATCATTAAGAAGTTCCTTTATAGTGACCACGAAATCTTTGTTCGTGAATTAGTGAGTAATGCAGTAGATGCCGCTCAAAAATTAAAAACTCTAAGCTCTAAAGGCGAAGTAAAAGGGGAGTTAGGCGATTTAAGAGTAGACGTGATTGTGGATGCAAAAGAAAAAACAATTTCTATCATTGACAATGGTATTGGTATGTCTGCCGAAGAAGTGGACAAGTACATCAACCAAGTGGCGTTTAGTGGTGCAGAGGAATTTGTAACCAAGTACCAAGATGCGAGTATCATTGGTCATTTTGGTTTAGGATTTTATAGCTCATTTATGGTGAGTGATAAAGTAGATATTTATTCTAAGAGTCACAAAGATGCGCCGGGTGTTTTCTGGAGTTGTGATGGCAGTCCTAGTTACGAATTATACGAAGTAGATTATAGCAATAGAGGTACTAAGATTGTGATGCATATCAATGAAGAAAGCAAGGAATTTTTAGAGCCTTCAAGAGTAAAATCTATTTTGGAAAGGTTCTGTAAATTCTTACCTGTCGCTATTTATTTTACCGATGCGAATGCAGAAGTGAAAGAAGCCAAGGCGGAAGACGGAGTGGAAGATGCAACAATTGCAGAAAAACCAATCAACAATACCAATCCTATTTGGGTTAGAAAGCCAGCCGATTTAACAAAGGAGGATTATGAAAACTTTTACAAGGAATTGTATCCTTTTGGCGAAAAGCCTTTATTCTGGATCCATTTAAATGTAGATTATCCATTTAACTTAACGGGTATTTTATATTTCCCTAAAATCAAACAAAGCTATGAGATACAAAAGGACAAGATCCAATTGTATTGCAATCAAGTATTTGTTACCGATGAAGTAAAAGACATTGTACCAGAATTCTTGATGTTATTACACGGGGTGATTGATAGTCCAGATATTCCTTTGAATGTAAGTAGAAGTTATTTGCAAGGGGATCCGAACGTGAAAAAGATCAATGCGCATATCACTAAAAAAGTAGCTGATAAGTTGGAAGAGATTTTCAACAATGACAGAAAAGCTTTTGAAGAAAAATGGGAGAGCTTAGGATTGTTTGTAAAATATGGTATGATCACCGACGACAAATTCCTAGAAAAAGGCAATAAGTTTTTGATTTTAGAAGACGCTGCTGAAGCAGGTAAGTTTTATACTTTAGAGGAGTACAAAACAACGACCGAAGCAACTCAAAAGAATAAGGAAGGCAAACAGGTTTTATTGTACACGACCAATCCGGTGCAACAAGATGCTTTCATCCAAGCCGCAGTAGGCAAGGGATACAAGGTCATCAAATTGGAAACAATGGTAGATGCCGCCTTTATCAATAACGTGGAAATGAAATGGGAAGGCGTTCAGTTTGTAAGAGTAGATGCCGATGTGGTAGATAATTTAATTGATAAGCAAGAAAATGCAGATTCTGTTTTATCTAAAGAAGAAGTAGAGCAAGCTAAAAAATTATTTGAATTCCAAATTCCAGAAACAACCATTACGGTGGAAGTGAAAGGCCTCAGCCAAGACGTTGCTCCAGTAATTGCTACAAGACCTGAGTTTATGCGTCGTATGAAAGACATGGCTGGAATGAGTGGCGGAGGCATGAATGCATTTTATGCACAAATGCCAGACGAAGTTCATTTGACCATCAATGGCAATCATCCAATTTATCAAACATTGTTAAAGGAAACGAATACAGATAAGCAACAAAAGCAAGCAAGAAATTTAGCAGACTTGGCCTTGTTGTCTCAAGGTTTATTGAAAGGTGCTGAGTTAACAAACTTTATCAATCGTTCAGTGGAGTTAACAAGTCAAAGCTAGAGATGAATTAAGTCATATATTTCTTGTTAAGAATAAATCATATTTTCTCTCAAGACGAAAAGATAAATTTTAACAAAGAATAGTTTAGATCAACGAGCCCGAATTAATTTGGGCTCGTTTCTTTTAGGTCTATCACTTGCATTTGGATAGATTGTGTTCCCTGCCATTCGTTCAATTGTAATTGAAAGACAATATCAAATGGCTTGCCCGATTTTACAATATCAATCTTGTCTGGCATATTGTAGCCGATGCCTCTAACACTATTATTGCCTTGTGTAAGGTTAAAACTAATATGTGCTTCTTTTACCAATTTCGAATAACCTGTGTCACGCACATTTTTTGCTAGAAAAATAGGACGCATATTGTCTGGTCCAAATGGTTCCATTTGGGCAATGATCTGGAAAAACTGCATGCTTATTTGATCCAATGGTAATAGCGCATTGATTAAAATTTCTGGCACCATTTGCGCTGGGGTGATTCTTTCTGCTACAGCCTTTTCAAAGGCCGCTTTAAAAGCTTCTAATTGATCAATGTTCAATGTCATACCTGCTGCAGCAAAATGTCCACCATATCCTAATAAGTGTTCCCTACAGGCATGTAATGCTTCGTATAAATTAAATCCTTGCACACTTCTTGCGCTACCCGAAACGATATCGCCATTTTGTGTTAGTACAATCGTGGGCTTGTAATGTCTTTCAATCAACCTACTTGCTACAATACCCACTACGCCTTTATGCCAATGGGGTTGAAACACCACGGTAGATTTTTTATACATCTGTGCAGGATCATTTTCGATCTCTGCCAATGCTTCTTCCGAAATACTACTATCTGCTTCTCTTCTGTCTAAATTGTCCTGTTGTAAAAGTGAAGCAACATCCAAAGCGCCTTGGTATTCATTTTCTATAAAAAGTTGTACTGCTTTTTTTGCATCATCCATCCTGCCTGCTGCATTGATTCTTGGTGCAACCGCAAAAACTAAATTACTAATTCTGATTGGTCTATTTTGCTTCGCTAATTCTAATAAAGCCAATATACCATGGCTTGGATTTTCATTCACTTTCTCTAAACCAAAAAAGGCCATTGTTCTATTTTCATCTGTCAGTGGTACAATATCCGCAGCGATAGCAGTGGCTACAAGGTCTAAATATTGTAAATAAGATGTATCTGGTAAATTATAAGCTTGAGCAAGTGCGGTGATCAATTTAAATACTACGCCGCATCCACATAATTCTTTATAGGGATAGCCGCAATCAATTTGTTTGGCATTTAATATGGCAATAGCCGGTGGTAAAATTGGATCGGGTAGATGGTGGTCACAAATAATAAAATCTATCCCTAGCGCTTTTGCATAAGTGATTAACTCTGTTGACTTGATACCGCAATCCACCGAAATGATTAAAGTTATTCCTGTTGCTTTTGCGTGATCGATACCCATTTTTGATACCCCATAGCCTTCTCTATAACGATGTGGAATATAAAAGTCAATATTAGGGTGTATGTTTTTTAAAAACTGGTACAATGTCGCAACCGATGTAGTACCATCTACATCATAATCGCCAAAGACCATGATGGATTCATTTTGATCAAATGCCTTGGTGATTCTAGCCACCGCCTTGTCCATGTCTTTCATTAACCATGGATCATGCAGGTCACTCAAAGAAGGTCTAAAAAATTGTTTTGCTTTGTCAAAGTCTTCGATGCCTCTTTGTACCAAAAGTTCGCATAAGATAGGATGTATTTTAAGTGCTGTCTGAAGTGCAGTCACTTTAGCCGAATCGGCCTCCAATATATTCCAGCGTTTTTCCATTAATATTTTCTGTCAGTTGTATAGCGCACCAATTCTTCTAATGCGTCTCTGGTAATGGATGGCGGGAAACTATGTAAAACAACTAATGCTTTATCTCTGTATTCGATCATTTTTGCATGCGCATATTCTATACCACCTAATTCTTTTACATGGTCAATAACAAATTTCACTTTACGTTTATCGTTGTTATTATTTTTAACAATATAGATAATCTCTTTTTTTAATGCAGGGCTACATTTTTGTAAAATGTGAATCAAGGGTAGGGTCAATTTCTTCTCTTTGATATCATTCCCAGTTGGCTTGCCAATTAACTCATCACCATAATCAAACAAATCGTCTTTAATTTGAAAAGCCATTCCTACATATTCCCCAAAATCTTTCATCTTCTGAATTTGCTCCTGGTCTGTCGTGACAGAGGAGGCACCTGCAGCACAGCTAGATGCGAGCAGACTAGCTGTTTTACCATAAATGATTTCGTAGTATACAGTTTCGTCAAAATTTAAGTTTCTTGTTTTTTCAATTTGCAATAACTCCCCCTCACTCATTTTTTTTACAGCATCAGAGAGGATGGTTAATATTTCAAAGTCTTTATTTTCTAGCGAAAGCAATAATCCCTTAGATAATAAATAATCGCCTACTAAAACAGCAATTTTATTTTTCCATAAAGCATTGATCGAAAAAAAGCCTCTTCGCTCTAGCGCATCGTCTACTACGTCGTCATGCACCAATGTGGCAGTATGTAATAATTCCACTAAAGATGCTGCACGGTAACTAGCATCATTAATTTCACCGTTCAGCTTTGCAGAAAGCAAAACAAACATCGGTCTCATTTGCTTTCCCTTTCTTTTGACAATATACTGCATGATCCTGTCTAGCAAGGAAACCCTACTTTTAACCGCCTCTTTGAAATGCGTTTCAAAAAGTGCTAATTCTTTGCCAATGATTTTTTTTGCTAATTCCATTTACGGATGCAATTTAACTTGTATTTAGGGAAGCGATGTGTTTTTTTTAGCTTGATTTAAGCAAGCATATCAAAATGTAGCGCCCCAAAATTTTGCAAAGAGGACAGCTTTAGATCTGCTGCTGCCCAATGCTCCAGTTTTAGTGCATCAGCAGCAGGTACCACCACGCAGGTCATCCTTGCTGCTTTGGCTGCTAACATGCCATAAAATGAATCTTCGAAACAGATGCATGCAAGCGGTGATATGTGAAGCGCATTTGCGCAATCCAAATATACCTGAGGATGTGGCTTTGCATAGGGAAGATTTTGTGCCGAACAACTTGCGTGAATTATGCCACGAATACCAAGCTTATCTTTTACCCACTCAATTAGTGCAGGTGGGGACGATGTGGCAAGGCCTATTTTGAATTCCTTTGCTAAAAAAAACTGAAAAATATGTTCTACGCCTGGCATCAAAGTGGCTTCTTTATCTATATACAACATGGCCTGATCAATCACTCTTTGTTCGGCTCTTTCATATTCGGATGATGGGATTTTATACTCATGCAACCAATGCGCCACAAATTCCTTTGATCTAAGTCCTGTTGTGGTAGCATATTGTGCTTCTGTTAAACTGATACCGTATTGTCTAAAGATTTCAGCAGCAGCTTTATTCCAAAGTGGCTCACTATTAATTAATAATCCATCTATATCAAATATTACGGCAGTTTTTTTCATTGTTTAAAGATACAAATTGTTGATTAAACAGGACAAGTCTAATATCATAATATATAGTATATTGCGAATCAAATTAGTAGATTAAACATGCGTGTACTTGATTATTTAAAGCAAATAAGAATTTTTCGCTCCCTCATTTATGGGATCGTAGGATTGTTTACCTATCCAGGGCTTGCTTTGTTTAATGAAATGAAGATCGAGGGTACAGAACATCTAGAAAACTTACCCAAAAAGAATGTCCTTTTTGTGAGCAATCATCAAACCTATTTTGCAGACGTAATCACTTTTGTACATATTTTTTGTGCAGTTAAATGGAGAAAATTCAATCGATTAGGCATCCCTTATTATTTGTTGAATCCATTTACCAATGTTTATTTTATTGCAGCCGAGGAAACGATGAATGATAACTGGCTAACAAAATTATTTAAATTAGGTGGCGCACTTACAGTGAAGCGAACTTGGAGGGCAGAAGGAAAGGATGTAGAAAGACAAAGAGATGTGGTAGACACCCAAAAAATTGATAAAGCATTAGCAAAAAGTTGGGTGATAACTTTTCCGCAAGGTACTACAAAACCTTTTGCACCAGGCAGAAAAGGAACTGCGCATATTATTAAGAACAATCATCCAATTGTGATTCCAGTGGTGATCAATGGATTTTGGCGCGCGTTTACAAAAAAAGGGCTAACGTATAAAAAAGTAGGTACGCCGCTGACCATAAGATTCAAAGCGCCTTTAGAGATTGATTATACCGGTTCTGTTGAACAGATTTTAGACCAAGTGATGGACGCCATTGAGCAAAGTAAGGGCTTCATGCTTAAAGGGAAGCACCACGCCATGAAACTGGCAGAAAACAAAGTATAGTAAGTCAATAGACTTAATCGCCCTCTTCTTTTATAAATAATGCCTTTAATTCAGTAGCATCATCGGGCTTCATTTTTCCTGCAAGGATCAAACGTAATTGTCTTCTTCTTAATGCACTTGCATAATATTTTTTTTCCTCTTCGGTTTCTGCAATAATTTGAGGCACTTTCATGGGTTGCTTTTTATCGTCTAATGCCACAAAAGTAAAATAGGCTTCATTGCTTAAAACCCTTGTTTGTGCAATGATATTTTGATTCCAAACTTTCAAATGAATTTCCATTGATGTTGTAAAAGCTCTTGTCACTTTTGCTTCTATGCATATGACGTTCCCTAATTTGATGGGCGTCTTAAAACTAATATTATCCACCGATGCTGTCATAGCTGCAGAATTACAATGTTTTGCTGCAGACAAGTAAGCAGCAATGTCCATCCAATACATGAGCTTACCTCCCATTAAATCACCATGAGTGTTGGTATCATTCGGCAATACCAATTCGTTCATTGTCGTGTAAGTTGCAGATGCTGTTTTTGCTTCCATAAAATCAATTAGTTTATAATTGAATACGAAGGTACAACTATCCTATGTACAAGTCTGCTAGATCGTACAAGATTCCAAATTGCGTAAATAGGCTGGGTCAACTTCGGCACCAATGCCTGGCGCTTCGCCAATACTTAAGTGCATGCCATTGAATTGAACACCTCCAATCACAGGATCTATCGTATGTCCAATTAAACAAGTGTCCATATCATAAAAATGCACATTGTCCATGGCCATCGCAAAATGCATTTTGGCACTTAATGCCACTCTACTTTCTAGCATACCACCCATCATACAAGGGATATCATTGGCTTTTGCGATATCATGAATTTTAATGGATTCATGGATGCCGCCACTTTTAGCGAATTTAATATTGATAGAATGACAGGCTTTATTCGCAATTAATTTTCGAGCATCATGGTGGGTAAATACCGATTCGTCGGCCATGATTTTTACTGGTGAATTGGCGCAAAGCGCAGGCAGGTAATCATCATAATATTTATGCATGGGCTGTTCACAGAATTCAATTTGATAAGGGGCTAATTGTGTAAGTACTTCCAATGCATCCTCCTTTGACCATCCTTGGTTGGCATCAATTCTTATTTGAATCCCTGGTCCAATCGCTGTTCTAATTTGTCTAATGCGCTCTATATCCTCCTTAGGCGCTTTTCCTAATTTTACTTTAATCATGCGTACACCTTTCTCAACAAAATCAATCGCTTGCGCTGCCATCTCCTCGGGCTTTCCAATACCAATAGTCAAGTCTGATTCAATAGGTTTTTGCTGTCCTCCTAAAAATTGATAAAGCGGTTGATTGGCGGCTTTGGCTGCGATATCATACAATGCTAAATCAAAAGCACTTTTTGCAGTATAATTACCAGCAATGATAAGGTCTAGTTCTTTTAAACGTGCTGGAATATCCAATGGGTCTTTCCCTTTCCAAAATTGTGCAAAATCTTTGGCGTTATTGTAGCAGCTTAATTGTGTTTCGCCTGCAATCATTGGGAAGGCCGAACATTCTCCAATGCCAGTAATGCCTTGGTCTGTTTTTATTTGTATCAAAACATTTTGCGCATATTCCATTGTTCCTGTTGCTATGGTGAAAGGAATCATGGGAATTTTAAACTGGTAAATGGTCGTTTCTATGATTTTCATAATGGGCATAAATATACTTATTTTGAACAATTTCCTTCAACTGATTGTTATGATAAAAATCAATCGATATGGAAGGGTTAAAGCAAAAGAAAGTATTGTTGTTGGGCGCAACTGGCGGTATTGGTGCGCAACTTGCAAGTTTATTACATGGAAGTGGGGCACAATTGTGGTTAGCTGGAAGAGACGCCAATAAACTCAATCAATTGGCTGCAGATTTAAGCCTAAGTTCGGATCGATTTTTTCAAGTGGATTTAGCGGATTCCAATGCAGTTTTACATTTCACCAATCAATTAAGAACATTAGATTTCGCATTTGATATTTTTATCAATGCAGCAGGGATAGGGATCATCAAGTCCTTCGATAAATTGACGACTGCGGAAATGCAAACTTCTTTTCAAGTCAATACACTAAGTAGTTTTGAAACCATTCAAGCGATCTTGCCTAAAATGATGGAGCTAAAAAAAGGCTTGATCATTAATATTCCAGGTATCTTAGGAAAAGTGCCAATGGCAGGTGCCGCAGCTTATTGTGCAAGTAAATATGCATTGGTAGGCATGATGCATTCTTTGAGAGAAGAACTTAAACGTACAGAAATCAGGATTACTCAATTGTATTTAGGTGGCGTAGATTCTCCATTCTGGGATACGATAGATTTAAGAGTTCAAAGAGATAAGATGGTGGTGGCGGAAGAAGCTGCTAGGGCCATCTGGTTTTTATGTCAACAGCCAAGTTCGGGGGTGGTAAGTGAAATGGTATTACAGCCTTTCAACCATCAAGCGATTTAAACTTTGTCAACTAGCAAATAGTACCGATATTTGCAATACGAATGAACGTTAGCATGAACCTATCTTTAAATAATACACAGAACGCTTTTGCGTACAAGTCCAACACAGATTTAAATAAAGCAAAGTGGCTTTTTACAGTCATACAAAATCCTTGGATTGTTTCTTTAGGCACTCGATTTACGCCAATGTTGATGAAGTCTGGCTTGCCAATTAATGGTTTAATTCGCAACACCATTTTCAATCAATTTGTAGGGGGTGAAACATTAGCGGAATCTGCAAGAGTAACAAAGATGTTGGGCACTTATGGTGTTCAAGTGATCTTGGATTATGGCGTAGAAGCAAAAGAAGGTGATGCAAGTTTTGATGAAGTAACAGAACAATTTATTGCAGCAGTTGAATTTGCAGCCACACAAGACAATGTGCCTTTTGTGAGTGTTAAATTAACTGGTTTATCTAGTATGCATTTATTGGAGCGTTTAAATGATGCACCTAGATTAAGAAGTGGTATACACGATAGCGAATCGGATGATGCTGCATGGAATAGATTAAAAGAAAGAATGCATGCAATCTGCGAAGTGGCAGCAACAAAAAATATTGGTATTTTAATTGATGCCGAAGAAACTTGGATCCAAGACCCAATAGATCGCTTAGCGATTGAATTAATGGGTGTGTACAATAAAGAAAAAGTGGTCGTTTACAATACCTATCAGTTATACAGGTCGGACCGTTTAAACTTTTTAAAGATTTCTCATAAAATTGCAGCTGAAGGTAATTTTATCTTAGGTGCTAAATTGGTGCGTGGTGCTTACATGGAAAAAGAAAGAGCAAGGGCAGCAGAGATGGGTTATCCTTCTCCGATTCAAGCGGACAAATTGGCGACTGATGCTGATTTTGATGCAGCAGTTATTTATTGCTTAGAACACTTAAACAATATTGCTTTAATTGTTGCATCTCATAATGAAGCGAGTAATTTGAAATGTGCCCAAATGATGCAGGATAAAGGGTTGCCTAACAACCATCCTCGTATTCACTTTTCTCAACTCTATGGCATGAGTGATCATATTAGTTTTAATATGGCTTCGGAAGGCTATCAAGTAAGCAAATATTTACCATTTGGTCCTTTGCATGATGTCATTCCTTATTTAATGCGTAGGGCACAGGAAAATTCAAGCGTCAATGGCCAAACAAACAGAGAATTGCTATTGATCAGACAGGAAATTGCGAGAAGAAAAGCAAAATAATCTTCTTATTTACGCCCCAAGTTGTAAATTGCAGCATGCAACAATATTTACAATTAGTCCAACATATTATAGATCATGGGACCGAAAAAACAGATCGTACCGGCACAGGTACTAAAAGTTGTTTTGGCTATCAAATGCGTTTTAATCTAGCTGAAGGTTTTCCATTGGTGACCACCAAAAAATTACACTTAAAAAGTATCATCCACGAATTGCTTTGGTTCTTAAAGGGAGATACGAATATCCAATATTTGAAAGACAATGGGGTGCGTATCTGGGATGAGTGGGCAGATGAAAATGGAGATTTAGGACCAGTTTATGGAAAACAATGGAGAAGCTGGGAAGCGCCCAATGGCGTTGTGATTGATCAAATCTCAGATTTAATTGAGCAAATTAAAAAAACACCTGATAGCAGAAGATTGATTGTGAGTGCGTGGAATGTGGGAGACTTATCCAAGATGGCCTTGATGCCTTGTCATAATATGTTCCAATTTTATGTAGCAGATGGTAAATTGAGTTGTCAACTTTACCAAAGAAGTGCAGACGTGTTTTTGGGGGTGCCTTTTAATATCGCATCCTATGCCTTATTAACCATGATGATTGCGCAGGTGTGTGATTTAGAATATGGAGACTTTGTACATAGCTTCGGCGATGTGCACTTATACAATAACCATATGGAGCAGGCTCAATTGCAATTAAGTAGAAAACCTTTTCCGCTTCCTACAATGAAAATCAATCCAGCAGTAAAAGATATTTTTGCTTTCCAGTATGAAGATTTTACATTAGAGAATTACGAATGTCATCCTGGAATTAAAGCCCCAGTGGCAGTTTAATTAAACATTATGAAAGTATCCTTAGTTGTTGCAGCATCCGATAACCATATGATTGGCAAAGACAATCAATTGCTATGGCATCTGCCTAAGGACATGAAGTTTTTTAAAGATACTACTTGGGCGATGCCTGTGATTATGGGCAGAAAAACTTTTGAATCATTAGGACAACGTGTGTTACCTGGCAGGTTGAATATTATTTTAAGTAAACAAGTTGGTCTTAGTTATGATCAAACCGAAGTCGTTGGATCAATTGCAGAAGCCATTGCTTTAGCGGAACGTGAAAATTATGCAGAAGTTTTTGTGATTGGTGGTGGTCAAATTTATCAAGAAGCTTTATCGATTGCAGATACCATTTATATGACTAGGGTGCATACTCAAATAGATGGAGATACTTTATTTCCAGTGATAGATGATCAATGGATTTTGGAATATAGTTTTCCAAATGCAGCAGATGCAAAACATGCTTATGCATTTGACTTTGAATGCTGGAATAGAAAATGAAGTACAACACTTTTACCTTAATTTATAAATACATTAGCTATTTATGGAAAGCCTCGAATGGTCGAGGACACGGGGTGCATTCTCCGTTTGTATATGCATTCATTAAAAATGTATTAAACACCCAATCAAAAGGAGCAATTGTTGACGCCATTGAATTGTACCGTCGTCAATTATTGAATAAGCAAAAAGAAATCACTATCCTTGATTTAGGTGCAGGTGCCGATTCGAAGGGAAATAAATCAAGAACGATTGCGCAAATTGCTAAAGGCGCATTAAAGCCAAAAAAATATAGTACGCTCCTAAGCCGGATTGTTTCTTATTACCAACCTCATCATGTTTTAGAAATGGGTACTTCCTTAGGAATTACTACTTGTTATTTAGCACATGGAGTACCTAATGCTTCGTTGGTGACTATGGAAGGAGCGCCTACTGTGGCCCAGGAAGCCTTGACTACTTTTAAAAATTTAGGGTTTCAAAATATACAATTAATAGAAGGTAATTTTGATCAAAGCTTACCCAATTATTTACAAACTATTTCAACTGTTGGTATTGCTTATGTGGATGGTAATCATAGATACGCACCCACTATGCATTATTTTAATTTGCTTTTAGCAAAATCCGACGAACATTCTATATTTATTTTTGACGATATTCATTGGAGTAGTGAAATGGAAAAAGCTTGGGCCGAAATTAAAGCAGATGCTAGAATAGCACTAACCATTGATTTATTTTATATAGGTATTGTGTTTCTTAAAAAAGGAAATAAAGAAAAAGAAAACTTTACTATTAAATTTTAACCATTGCTACCTCCATCATTCATCGCTTCTTTACAGGGATTGCCTGGATTTGACAAGGCAGCATTTGTGGAGATCCATCAGGTTCCTGCAGATTTTACTTCGGTTAGAATGAATCAGTATAAACCTTTCGACCATGCTACACATCCATTCATGCATACTATGTCGCCAGTGGATTGGTGCGAAGAAGGCTTTTATTTAACTGGCAGGCCAAGTTTTGTAGTGGATCCTTTATGGCATGCGGGTGCATATTATGTGCAAGAAGCAAGTAGTATGTTTTTGCATACCATCATTAGCCAACTAGCAGATACAAATAAATATTATAAAGTATTAGACCTATGTGCGGCACCTGGAGGTAAATCAACTTTGTTGGCCAATTATTTTAAAAATGGATTGGTGGTAGCCAACGAAACAATTAAATCCAGGAATGCCATTTTAGAAGAAAATTGTATACGCTGGGGAAGCGATCATATAGTTGTTACACAAAATGATCCAAGTCATTTTAAAGCGCTACCTAATTTTTTTGATTTTATTATTGCCGATGCACCTTGTAGTGGAAGTGGGATGTTCAGGAAAGACCCACAAGCCATCAAAGAATGGAGCGAAGAAAATGTACTGCATTGTAGTCAAAGACAAACACGCATTATAGAAGAAAGCATTACCGCATTGCAGGAGGGAGGGTATTATATTTATTCCACCTGCTCCTATTCATTCGAAGAGGATGAGAAGATCATGGATTATATTGCCTCCTTGGATGGAATGACCTCTGTTCAAATTCAATTACCTTCCTCGTCTTCAATTGTAACAACATTTAGTCCAACACATCAAGCACAAGGTTTTAGATTTTATCCTGATAAAGTAAAAGGGGAGGGATTTTTTATTGCTGTTTTTCAAAAACAAAAAGCAGCATATACCAGTCAGTTTTCATCGCCTTTTCAATTCACTCTATTACCCAAAAAAGAGCTCGCTAATTTAGCTGCTATTTATGCATTGCCAGAACAGTTTGTATGTATTGAACATTTGGAAGAGCTGATTGCTTTACCAATGCATTGTTATTCCGATTTACAAACCATTAGGGCGCATTTATATGTCAAGAAAATAGGAATGCGCATAGGTATGCTTAAAGGGGCAGACCTGGTTCCAGCGCATGACTTGGCCATGAGTCAATGGGACAAAATGCCTTATGGAACCATCGAGGTTGATTTGAATGATGCACTTCAATTTCTCCGAAGAGCCGATTTTCAGTTGAACGGTCCCAAGGGTTGGCATAGCATTAGTTATATGAATTGCCGTTTAGGATGGGTTAAAATACTACCCAATCGATTAAATAATTATTACCCGAATTCTTGGAGGATATTGAATTATTGATGATTATGAATTACATATTAATTTAATAAGTAATTTTATATCTTTTTTTGCATTTAGATTTTGTAAATTTGTCCTCCTTGAAGAAGTTCATTTTATACCTAATTCTAGCTTTTGGACTATTTAGCCAATCGGATGCCACTGGAGCAAAGGGTAAAACTGTGGCTAAAAAGGCTCAGACCGTTAAAAAAGCTACCCAAAAGAAGCCAGTTAGCAAATCTTCGAAATCAAAAAAAGGAAACAAAAAGAAATCTAGTAAGTACTCGAAGTCTAAAAAGAAAAGTTCTAAATCAAAGAAATCGGTGGCTAAAGTAGCACCAGTGGTTAGAACCGCTCAATGGCAAATGATTGCTCAAAATAAAGAACAATCAAGAATAAAAGATAGTGTTCAGAAAACAAATTTAATTCAAGAAAGTACAGTGGCAAATGAAGGGTATTTTGCAAGCTTTTTCTCTAATCAAAAAAAAGCAGCTACTTTTCAAACCTTAAACGGAACAGCTGCCGTATTTAAAAGTATGAGTGGTTGGAAGGATAATAAATTTTATATTTTAACCAATGAATTACCGGTGGGTACGATTGTTAGAATTACTACTTCTGATTTAAAAAGTATTTGTGCTAAAGTGATCAATGCATTACCAGAAGTCGGCAATGCCATTCAATATCGATTAAATGACGCTGCTGCTGCTATATTAGGCGTGACCAATAAGACCTTTCAAGTGTCAGTGACTTATTAATACTCTTCAATCATTTATATGAAATTAAAATGTCTTGCTAGTTTGTTATTTTTAACAACTTCAGTAATGAGTTGTGCACAACAGCCTAGTCAGCAAAATGGTAAAGACCAAAAACCGGCCATGGACTTGACTGTGGACGCAGCAAAATTCAGCCAAGCTATTGCAGCATCTGACGCTCAAATTTTAGATGTGCGCACCGCTGGCGAATTCCAGTCTGGCCATATTGCGAATGCTTTACAAGCCAATTGGTTAGATCCCAAAGAATTTAAAAACAGAACACAGCATTTAGATAAATCAAAAATAGTTTATGTTTATTGTCAATCTGGAGGTCGCAGTGCATCTGCTCAAACTGCTTTAATTCAAGATGGATTCAAAGTGGTGAATTTAGAAGGAGGGATGAGTAATTGGCGTATGCAGCAAATGCCAATCGAAGGTGGTGGTAATGTAATTCAAATGCGTATTGCAGATTTTGAAAAAGTCTTACAATCTAATCAGTATGTTTTGGCAGAAATTGGTGCTACTTGGTGTCCTCCTTGTAGAAAGATGCAACCGGTGGTGGACGCCTTAAAACAAACGCCTCCTAAACCATTTTATTTTTTAGCAGTGGATGGTGGCCAAGATATGGATGTGATGAAATCTGTGAAGGCAGACGATCTTCCTACTTTTATTTTATATAAAAATGGTGTAGAGGTTTGGAGAAAAGTAGGTGTTACGCCAAAAGATGATTTTGTAAAAGCGTTTGGATTATAAGAGAAGCTTGATCATTGATTGTTCATGAAGCAAATTCAACAATAAATGATCAATCATTTTTATCCACTCTTTTATACCCTCTTAAAAAGTCTGCAATCGGCATTCTTTTTTTGCCTTCCCATTGGATATCGTTCAATTGAATGTAGCCATCAATGCAAGCAAATCTTGCATAAGTTTTTCCATCGGTGACAAAACTACCAACAGGTTCATTTGGATTTTCATGGACAATACTTGTGCTGAATAATTTAACAATCTTACCATCTACTTTCGTTAAAGCGCCTGGGAATGGGGCAAGTCCTCGAATTAAATTATGAATTTGTGCAACAGGCTGCTGCCATTCGATTTGACAATCCTTAGTAAATATTTTTGGGGCATGTAAAATAGCGAGTGTCTCTTCCTGAGGTTTTGATTGAATCGTACCTGCGATCAATCCATGCAAAGTTGTAACTAGCGTTTGTGCTCCAACTTCCATCATGGTATCATGTAACTCACCTGCGGTCATATCTGGGGTGATAGGAATGCGTTCTTGCAATAAGATATCTCCAGTATCAATTGCATGTTGTAACCTAAATGTGGTCACCCCGGTTTCTTTTTCTCCATTGATGATGGCCCAATTGATTGGCGCAGCACCTCGATATTTAGGAAGTAAAGAGCCATGCACATTGAGGGTGCCCATTGGAGGGTATGACCAAATCGTTTCTGGTAACATTCTAAATGCGACCACTATTTGAATATCTGGTTGCCAAGCTTGAATCTGTGCAAAAAATTCGGGTGATTTTAATTTTTCTGGTTGTGCAATGGGTAGTTGATGTTCTAGCGCGAATTGTTTAACTGCACTTTGTTGTAATTGCATACCTCTACCAGCCGGCTTATCTGGCGCAGTGACTACACCCACCACATTCATTTTGGCATCTAAGAGTGCTTTTAATGAAGCAACTGCAAAAGCGGGGGTTCCCATAAATACGATTCTTGGACTGGCATTCATCTTGCAAAGTTAACTAGAATTTAGTACTTTTGCCCTTTGCACCCTAAGTGCTTTATTTAAAAAAATCAATATGCAACAAGTAAAAAATGGGGATACCATTCAAGTGCATTACCACGGTAAATTAACGTCTGGTGAAACATTTGACGCTTCTGAAGGAAGAGCCCCGCTGGAATTTGAAGTTGGATCAGGTATG
>JACCEA011758910.1_pt1 | contig 16317 bp, 12 predicted proteins | sample 7449851 | NCBI WGS metagenome assembly JACCEA01 (sample SAMN15323453, study PRJNA562643) | freshwater metagenome | isolation source: river surface water | place: USA:Blue River Watershed | collected 2017-08-18 | reverse complement strand
GGTTTATTTATTAAACAGCTTAGGCCAAAGAATTGAAGTTGACATGATTAACAATGAAATTGATTTATCAGACTTTAGTGATGGGGTGTATTACTTGTTTATCAATACAAATTCAGGGCTGTATAAGGGTAAGGTAGTGAAGAATTAAGGCTTGCAATAAAACAAGTCTTTCTTAATAAATAAACCCCAACTCTTTATCAGAATCGGGGTTGGTGGGCCCAGCAGGACTCGAACCTGCGACCAAAAGATTATGAGTCTCCTACTCTAACCAACTGAGCTATGGGCCCTAAAAATCGTCTGCAAGTATAGGGATTTTGAAAGCAATTGCAAAATAATTATATAGATTTTCAATCTTTAAATGACGCAATTATTGCAATGTCCTCATAAAATTTTTATATATTGTTTATTATAAACACATTGTTATGAAAAACCTTATTAAACCACTCTTCATTCTGTGCCTATTCTTTTTTCACAATACAAGCTATGCCCAACATCCACTAGATTTCAATGTAACTGTAGATTCATCTTGTGTGCCTGTAATAATAAACTTTAATGTTAATCTTATAAATCCACCTACTAATTTGAAAAACATAACAATAAGATATCAAGGCGATAATGGATTGTTAGATATACAAGGCAACTACACAGATCCTCTAGTTAGAAAATTGACATGGATATTTTTAACAAATAATGGTATTGGAAACTTTGATGTATTAGTTACATTGAGAGATAGTACTAATATCATTTCTCAATATGTAATGGTAGTAAACGGTAACCCTATACTAAACATATATTGTAATTCTGCTAACCCTACTAAAAACGATACCTTATTTTTCAAAAGTAAATTTTTAACTAGACCATACAATATGGTTAGTTGGCATGAATTAACAGATTCAGGTGCAACAATAACCTTAAGTAATTTTAAAGAGTATTTTTGTTTAACAAACCTTGAAAATCGTCCTTATAAAATTCTTGCCTTGGTTGAAGATCCTAAGGGTTGTCATGCTCAAGATACTTTTAATATTAATATTCTTTCTACGTCGATTAAAAGTAGCAAATACAATGACGTAATAGTTAAACACTTTTATGAAATTAAATCTGTCAGCATAGAAAATCTACTAGAAAACAATTTGCAAGTATACGATATCAGCGGAAGGCAAGTAGCTCAATACTCTAAGCAATCTAATGAAACATACACTATTAAAGATTTACCATCTGGCATTTATATAGCCAGAGCAAATAATTTCAGAACCAAAATATTAATACCATAAAAAAGGGAGCTCTAAGCTCCCTTTTTTATTAATCTTCCATTTCTTCTGCTTCATACATCACATCGATGTGATCTGCATATTTCTTCTCCACTACTTTACGTTTGATACTCATTTTCGGAGTCATTTCTCCATCGTCGATCGTAAACGGATTTCTTTTTACGATGAAGTTTTTAATACGTTCAAACTTTGCTAAATCTTTAGATAACCTGTTGATGTCTTCTTTTACCCAATTGATAATTTCTTGGTCATCAATAAACTGATTATCTGATGTGAAAAATGCTTCCGATAAATTGAAAGCCTCCATTAAGTTTTCTTTAGATGGTACTATAATCGCAGTAATATACTCGCGCTTATCGCCAATCAAGAATATCTGATCTATCTTTGTGCTTTGTAAATAAGTGTTCTCTATTGGAGTAGGGTACACGTTTTTACCGAATGAGTTTACCAATATATTTTTAATACGGTCGGTGATTTTTAGATTTCCTTTATAGAATTTACCAACGTCACCGGTATGGAACCATCCCTCTGAATCAATTGCTTGTGCAGTATCTTCAGGCTTGTTCCAGTATCCTTGCATTACATTCGGACCTTTCAAAATGATTTCACCTTCTTCAGATTCAAACTCAGGGTTAAATGATTCGTAAGTTTGTGCAGTGATAATTTTTTTAGTCTCAACATCTTGAATGGCAATGGTTAATTCTGGTAATACTCTACCTACTGTACCATAAACCTGGCGAGTAAATTCTGTTACCGACATTACTGGGGATGTTTCTGTTAAGCCATATCCCTCTAAAATTTTAATACCTAAGTTACCAAAGAACTCACCTACATTTTGTGGTAAAGCTGCTCCTCCTGAAATCATAAATTTCAATCGACCACCAGTCTTTTCTTTAATCTTAGAAAACACTAATCTATCAGCAATCTTTAATTGGAAATTCAATATTGCACTCGGTGTTTTACCTGCTTCGATTATTGTTCTATGTTTTTTACCTGTCTCTAATGCCCACAAAAAGATCTTAGTCTTCAATCCGCCCGCCGACGTACCCGTCTTCATCGCCTTATCATTGATCTTCTCTAATAATCGTGGTACCACACTCATTACTGTAGGTCGAACCTCTATCATATTCTTAGGTAGTAATTCTAAGCTTTGAGCATAGGCAATCTTACAACCCTTGGCGCAGCATACTAAGTAAGTTGCAGTTCTCTCAAACACGTGAGATAGGGGTAAGAACGATAAAAATGTTTCGTGCTCGGTGATATAAGGTATTTGTTGTAAAGCAACTTTCACATTGCTACATAAGTTTAAGTGCGATAACATTACACCTTTAGGCGTACCTGTTGTACCTGAAGTATAAATAAGAGTAGCTAAATCATTAGGCTTTACTGCATCTCTCAACTCATCTATCTTAGCTGTATATTTTGATTTTAATTTTGTGCCTTCAGCAATAACTTGACTTAAGCTTTGAATTTTTGCTTTACCGGTAAAGCTACTTGCTACTTTTTCATAATCATCAAACTTAGTGATGATATGTGTTAAGCTCTCACACTCATTAGCAATCTTTAATATTTTCTTGAATAAAAAATGATTACCCACTAAAATCATTTTAGAGCTTGAGTCATTGATAATATAACTGATATCATCATCTGCCAATGTAGGGTAGATAGATACGTTGACACCACCTATTTGTTGTAGGGCTTGATCGTAAAATACGTACTGCGGACAGTTTTCAATAATTAATGCTAAACGATCGCCTTTGGTAACACCATTCTCTAAAAAGAAAGATGAGATAGCATCTGCATTATCTAATGTTGTTTTATACGTAATAGCTTCGTATTGATCTTTTACCTTTTCATATAAGAAAGGATGATTCTCTGGGTGTACGTATTTCACTACGTTACGAAGTAATTGCGGGATGGTCGTTAGTTCAGTTATCTTCATTTTTCAATATTTTATTTCAAAAAAAAGGTCCTCTCATTTTTTGAGAAGACCTAATCTATAAAAATTCTTAATTAAACAGAAAAACTTTCGCCGCATCCGCAAGTTCTAGAGGCATTTGGGTTTACAAAATTGAATCCCTTGCCATTTAAACCATCAGAGAAGTCGAGCTCAGTACCAGCCAAGTATAGAAAACTTTTCATGTCTAACACTAATTTCTCTCCCTTGTCTTCGAACTCTTGGTCGCCTGTTTTTATTTCATTGTCGAAATCTAATTTGTATGATAAACCAGAACAGCCACCACCTTCAACTGCAACTCTTAAGAAATAACTTTCATCAAGATTTGCACTTTGTTTAAGTGTATCAATTTTAGCTTTTGCTTTATCTGTAATTGTGATTGACATAATCTAATTAATGATGTGATTTTTCAGTTTCAATTGGAGCTAATCCGTTTTTTACACGATAATCGTTAATAGCTGCTTTTATAGCATCTTCAGCTAATACTGAGCAGTGAATTTTCACTGGTGGTAAAGCTAATTCTTCAACGATATCCATGTTATCAATTTTCATTGCATCATCAATCGATTTACCTTTTAACCATTCTGTCGCTAATGATGATGAAGCGATAGCAGAACCGCAACCAAAGGTTTTGAATTTTGCATCTTTGATAACGTTGTTTTCATCAACTTCAATTTGTAGGCGCATAACGTCGCCGCACTCTGGAGCACCAACTAAGCCGGTACCTACAGAATTACTACTCTTATCAAGAGTACCCACATTTCTAGGGTTGTTGTAGTGGTCTATTACTTTTTCTGAATATGCCATGTTTTTATATTTTTAATTTTTTGGGTGCCTTTTCTAGTAACTAGTTACTAGTTACTGGTAACTAGTCTTAGTGTTCCGCCCACTCAACCGAATCAAGATCTATGCCTTCTTTGAACATTTCCCAAAGTGGTGACATTTCTCTTAACTTGTTAACGGCGTTTCTTGTTACTTCTATTGCATAATCAACTTCTTCTTCAGTAGTAAATCTACCTAAGCCGAAACGTATTGATGAATGCGCTAAATCATCATTTAAGCCTAAGCTCTTTAAAACGTATGATGGTTCTAATGATGCTGATGTACAAGCTGAACCTGATGATACTGCTAAATCTTTCATAGCCATCATTAAGCCTTCACCTTCTACATACTTAAACGATATATTAGTTGTATGTGGTAAACGGCTTTCTTTATTACCATTTACATACGACTCTTCTAATTGACTCAATGCATTTTCTAATTTATCACGTAGTGCTGATAAACGCTTTGCATCTTGATCCATTTCTAATCTTGCTAACTCACATGCCTTACCTAAGCCTACAATGCCCGGTACGTTTAATGTACCTGAACGCATTCCACGCTCATGTCCGCCACCATCCATCTGAGCCGTTACTTTAACTCTTGGGTTTTTACGACGAACGTATAGGGCTCCAACACCCTTCGGACCATACATCTTATGTCCGCTGAATGACATCAAATCAATACCATCAGCCTCTACATTTACAGGTACTTTACCCACTGCTTGTGTAGCATCTGTGTGTAGTAATACTCCATTCTTTCTAGCAATTTCTGAAATCTTCTTCATAGGTTGAATAACCCCGATTTCATTATTACCATACATGATAGATATTAAAATAGTATTCGGCTTAATAGCTGCTTCTAATTTCGCTAAATCTACTAATCCGTCTGCCTCCACATCTAAGTAGGTAACCTCTGCACCCATTTTTTCAATGTGGTGACAAGTGTCTAATACTGCCTTGTGCTCAGTTGTTAAAGTAATCACGTGATTACCTTTTGACTGGTACATTTCAAATACACCTTTTATAGCAAGGTTATTTGACTCAGTAGCTCCTGATGTGAAAATAATTTCTTTTTCGTTACAGCCAATTAATTGAGCTATTTGCTCTCTGGCATAGTCAACTGCCTCTTCAGCTACCCATCCAAAAGGGTGATTTCTGCTGGCTGCATTACCGAATTTTTCTACAAAATAAGGTAACATAGCGTCCAACACTCTCGGATCCATAGGTGTAGTGGCATTATTGTCGAGATAGATAGGTATGTTCATTGTGTTTATTTAGACTTTATATAAATAATATGCAAATATAGTTATCACTTTTAAATTCAAGCTATTTTTTTTTGATATTTTTGGCACAAATTCTAAAATATGTTTAATAAGATAGAACACATTGGTATTGCCGTTAAAAACATCGAAAATTCAACAGATATCTTCAGTAAATTGTTTGGTAAAGCAGCGTATAAACGTGAAATTGTTGAATCAGAGGGGGTTGCAACTGAGTTTTTTCAACTCGGCGAAAACAAAATAGAGCTTTTGGAGGCTACCAACGAAAATAGTGCAATCGCCAAATTCATTGAAAAGAAAGGCGAAGGCATACATCACATCGCTTTTGACGTTGAAGATATAGTGGCAGAGATGGAACGTTTGAAAAACGAGGGATTCGTGCTTTTGAATGAACATCCGAAGAAAGGAGCCGATAATAAATTGGTTTGTTTTGTTCACCCTAAGTCCGCAAACGGGGTCTTAATAGAACTTTGTCAAGAAATTAAATAAGAAAAATTAAAATTGATTTGCATTTAATACAAAGCTTAGCTACATTTGCAATCCGAATTTTTAGAGAAGATGAAAGCAGAAATACATCCAAAAACTTATAGATTAGTCGTTTTTAAAGACTTATCATGCGATTACGCATTTTTAACAAAGTCAGCAATTGATACAAAAGATACAATTGTTTGGGAAGATGGTAATGAATACCCTCTAGTGAAATTAGAGATTTCTCATAAGTCGCACCCGTTTTATACTGGTAAATTGAAATTGGTTGATACAGCAGGTCGTATCGATAAGTTCAAAACTCGTTACGCGAAGAAATAATTTAGAATCATATATTTATGTTTTGGTGAAAAGTCTCGATTGTATCGGGACTTTTTTATTTTACATTTGTTGTATGAACATAATATTATTCGATGATCAGAATAAGCTGAACTTGCAACCATTCAGCTTCACTCGTCCGGTTGCTCAAATACGCATCGGCATTCTTACTATTCAAGAGAAGTGGAAGCACTACCTACCTGATGCTACCATATCTTACTTCACACGCGATTACTTACAAACAAAGTTTCCTTTAATTTCTTCGGATGATAACATCTGGATAAATGCTGCATTATTACCTAATGCTGAGCTCTTGGTGAAATTGCAATTTTTAGAAAAAGGTCAATCTCTATCGAGCAATAATATTCTAATGATGAAACGTAGTGTGAATATTGATGATCAATGTAATGACGAACAAATCAGTACAGAGAAATCATATTTATCGGCAACTCATCAAATTTTTAGTTTGAATGATCAAGAGATAAGAAAAGATTTTGAACTCTTGACTCGTAATAAAAAATCTATAAAACTTAATAACAGCAATACTTTGATAGGTGATGAACAACATCTCTTCATTGAAGAAGGCGCTATTGTTAACGCTGCAATATTGAATGTTAGTACTGGTCCCATCTACATCGCTAAAGATGCCGAAGTTATGGAAGGCAGTATGATCAGAGGACCCTTTTACCTTGGCGAACACTCGCAAACTAAAATGGGTACAAAGATTTACGGCGCAACTACCATAGGTCCGTATTCGAAAGTAGGCGGTGAACTAAACAACGTAGTAATTTTCGGATATTCAAATAAAGCACACGACGGATTCATAGGTAATGCTGTGATTGGGGAGTGGTGCAATATTGGTGCTGATAGCAATAACTCTAATCTGAAAAATAATTATGCAGAGGTGAAGTTATGGTCGTATGCAACGAATAATTTTAAGAAAACCGGATTGCAGTTTTGTGGCTTGATGATGGGCGACCATGCGAAGTGTGGTATCAATACCATGTTCAACACAGGTACAGTGGTAGGGGTAGGGAGTAATGTATTCGGATCAGGTTTCCCGAGAAACTTTATTCCAGATTTCTCATGGGGTGGTGCACAAGGCATGGAAGAGTTTGCTATGAATAAAATGTTTGAAGTAGCAAACAAAGTTTATGAAAGAAGAGGACTTGAATTTGATCAAGTAGAAAAAGATATTTTATTAAACGTATTCGAATTAACAAAAGAGTATAGAAAGAATTATGAGTAGAAAAAAAATTGTTGCAGGTAATTGGAAGATGAATAAGAATTACCATGAAGGTTTAGAATTAATTTCTGAAGCGTTATATATGGTAAAAGATGAACTTCATAAAGAAGTGACAACTATATTCTGCACACCCTATATACATTTGAATTCAGTAGCTAAGTTGGTGAACGTAGAATCTAACTGTTTTGTTGGAGCACAAAATTGTCACCAAGAAAAATCAGGTGCATATACAGGTGAGATATCTGCTAGTATGTTAAGTTCAGTGGGAGTGAAGTATGTAATAATAGGTCACTCAGAGCGTCGAGCATATTTCAAAGAAGATGAACAATTGTTAGCGAAGAAAGTAGACATTGCATTATCAGAAAATTTAATACCGATATTTTGTATAGGTGAATTATTAGAAGAGAGAGAATCGAATGCACATTTCGATGTAGTAAAATCACAAATCGAAAAATCATTATTTCATTTAACTGCAGATCAATTTAAAAATATTGTATTAGCCTATGAGCCAGTATGGGCGATAGGTACAGGCAAAACAGCGAGTGCAGAACAAGCACAAGAGATGCATGCATTTATTAGAAGTGTGTTAGTAGGTAAATATGGATCAGAACTAGCAGAAGCAACAAGCATTTTATATGGCGGAAGTTGTAATCCTTCGAATGCCGCAACACTCTTCTCACAAAAAGATATAGACGGTGGATTGATTGGTGGAGCTTCTTTAAAATCGAGAGATTTTACAGACATAGTAATCGCATTTAATAATATTTTATAAGATGGGTAATTATTACGAATTGGTTTTTACCATCGTATCGGCTGAAGATTTTTTAGCCGATTTATTAATGAATGATTTAGCTGAAATCGGATTTGATTCGTTCGATAAAAATGAATTGGGATTTAGAGCATATGTATCGTCGGCATCATTTGATGAACAAAAAGTACAAGAAGTATTAGAGCCTTACAAAGAACAATATACATTTGGTTACGAGATAAATTTAATACCTTATAAAAATTGGAATGAAGTATGGGAAAGTAGTTTTCAGCCAATTGTTATTGCTGATAAGTTATACATATACGCTGATTTTCATGAGAAGAAAGACTTCCCTTATTGTATAAAAATTCATCCGAAGATGGCATTCGGCACTGGGCATCATGAAACAACATTTCAGATGGCAGAGGTGATGTTAGGTATTGATTTTAAAGGGAAAGAAGTATTAGATATGGGTTGCGGAACAGGTATTTTAGCCATACTTGCGCACTTAAAAGAAGCATCAAAAATCACCGCGATAGACATCGAAGAGATTGCCGCAGAAAGCACGAAAGAAAATGCAGAGTTAAATGGCATGAACAATGCAACTATTCTGTGTGGTGATGCGACTTTATTAAAAGACCAACATTTTGACATCATATTAGCCAACATCAATCGTAATATTTTATTGAATGATATGGAGGTGTATGGGGCTTCGTTGCGTGAAGGCGGACTTATTTTATTCAGTGGATTTTATACGGAAGATTTAGGGATGATACAAGAATCGGCAATGAAGAATGGCATGGCAATGATTAGCTATCAATCAAAGAATAATTGGGTAGTAGCAACGTTTATAAAGAATAAATAATCAAGATATTTAATGAAGTTTTTAAGAATACTAGGTTTTTCTGTAGTACTTATTTTTATTTTAAGTAATAATTCATTTGCTCAACCAAAAGGTTTTAGCTCTGATGTAGAAAAATTCATACCAGAGATGAATGCTTATTTCAGAGATACAAAAGCAGATGAAGAGAGTAATAAAACATTAAATGCATTTGAAAAAGTTTGGAAGCAAGGAGCATTTGATACAGATCAAAAAATAAAGATCGTTGCAATCGCCAATAAAATGGCAGATCGTAAGATGAAAGCTGATCAAGAATATCGTGATTACTTAAAAACATTAATCGATATTACTAAGAGCAATAAAGCATCTGAGAATTTTAAAAACACTCAAGAAATATTAGAGGCATTATTAAAAAAGAAGAATAGAGAGGCTGCACAATTTTTAAATTTCAGTTCTTATTTCTTTACTGGTAATGTATTATTCGAATCAAAAAATACAAAATGGATTTTTACGAATGATAATTATCAATTAGTGATGGACAGTGTACCGGTGGTTAAAATCTCTGGAAGCACTGATATTATTGGTACTGCAAGAGGAGACCGTTCGGTGGTGTATGCTACAGAAGGTATATATTACCCTTTGAAAAATACATGGCGAGCAAAGGGAGGAACAGTGAATTGGTCGCGTGGCGGGTTAGATACTACTGTGGTTTATGCCAAATTGAAATCATATAGAATAGACTGTAGTAAAGCAGATTTCACCGCAGATACAGTCTCGTTTTTTCATACCAAATTATTTAGTTCAGCATTAATCGGAAGATTAGAAGATCGAATGTCGACTAATAATAAAATAGAAAATGCTACTTACCCTAAGTTTGACTCCTATCAAAAAAAATATGAGATAAAAAACTTCTTTCAGAATGTTGATTACAAAGGCGGATTCAGTATGGCGGGAAGTAAGTTGTATGGTATAGGTTCAGATGAGGAGAAGGCGAGTATCGTTATTTATTCGAACGGACAAGCGATATTGAAGACTTATTCAAATGCTTATATACTGCAAGCAGATGAAATTACTTCTTATCCAGCAGAAGTATCTATTTACTTACAAAAAGATTCTATCTATCATCCAGGTGTTGAGTTTAGATTCAATGCTACCAAAAGACAATTAGTCTTATTAAGAAAAGATGAAGGTATAGGTAATGCTGCATTTTACGATTCGTATCATAAGATGACGTATGAAGTTGAGCGCATGCAATGGCTAATAGATAAGCCAGTGATAGAGATGGGAATGATATTAGGGAAGTTTCAGAGAGAGTCGTTTTTTGAATCAAAAAATTTCTACAAAGAAGAGAAATTTAGAAAAGTCGCAGGCATACAAGATTACAATCCCCTAAGTGTTTTAAAAAGAATCTCTTTACGTGAACAATCAAACGTTATAGGCATTCGTACCTATGCCAAAGAAGTCAAGTTGAAAGAGTCAGATGTATTAGGCTTATTAAGAAACATGATGGAGTGGGGCTTTATAAGTTTAAATGAAAACGCAGGCACCATCAAGATTCATGAAAAAACATTTAACTATATCAGTAATCAAGCAGGTAATTTAGATTACGATGTAATACGTTTCGGATCATTAGCTGATTCAAACATCAATGCCTATTTAAATATCAATACCAAAGATTTAGAAATTCAAGGTATAGAGCAAATTTATTTAAGTGATTCACAAAGTGTAAAAATTACTCCGCTTTATGGCAAGGTAACTGTGAAAGCTAACAGAGATATGATTTTTGGAGGGAAGATCAATGCAGGTACTTTAGATTTCTTTGGAAGAAACTTTACATTTAGTTACGATAACTTCAAAATTGATATGCCTAAAATTGATTCATTAAAAATCAAAGTTTTAGGTAAAGAAGATCGATTTGGTAATAAGCAGTTATTGAATTTAAAAACTGTTTTGAGAGATGTAAATGGGAGATTGTTTATTGATGATCCAGAAAATAAATCGGGTCGAAAAAACTACCCACATTACCCATACTTTGAAGCATTGAGTGAATCATATGTTTATTATGATTATGCATATATTCAAAAGGGAGTATATCGTAGATCAGATTTTTGGTTTAGAATTACACCATTTATCATAGACAGTTTAGATAATTTATCATCTACTGCCGGACTTGCATTTCCGGGCTTGATGCATTCGGGTGGAATATTCCCAGACTATGAACAAGTATTAACTTATCAACCCGATACCTCATTAGGCTATGTACATTATACACCAGCAGATGGTTACCCAATGTATAAAGGTAAGGCTAGATATTTTGACGTGATTAAATTAAGTGATTTCGGATTTTATGGTAATGGTACCATAGAGTATATAAACTCAAAAACGAAATCTGACTTATTTATTTTCATGTTAGATTCTACCAATTCAAATATTAAAAGTTTTGACTTAACTGAGCAAAGCTCACATCCGCTTGCGCAATCATTTAGCTCATATTTTCATTGGGAGCCATACGAAGACAGTATGTTTGTAAAGAGTTTGCAAATACCAACAAAACTTTATGCAAAAGATAATTTGTTCAAAGGAACCATTATTTATACTCCACAAGATTTAACAGGTAATGGATGGTCGAGTATACCAGGTGCAGATTTATTTTCGAGACGATTTGTATTTAGCAATACTGAATTCAATGCAAAAGAATCGATCGCGAAAATCTATGCAGTTGATACAACTAAGCTTGCTATAGAAGCAGGTAATGTGAAATCGAGAATTGATTATGTAGAACGAAAAGGAGATTTTATTGCGAACAATAAAGATGAGTTAATAAAATTCCCTTATAATTTATATGCGACACAATTGCCACAATTTACTTGGTATTTCGATCGTAAAATTATGGAATTCAAAAAGCCAGCAGCTGACGAATCTCAATACTCATTTATATCAATGCACCCTTCACAAGATTCATTGAATTTCGAAGCAGAGACTGCGGTGTATGATTTAGTGAAAGAAGATATAAAGATAGACGGAGTGCCAAAGATTTTGGTAGCAGATGCAGAGATTAAACCTGACAAAAAGCATGTTGAGATTTACGGAATAGCAGTAATGCAGCGACTAGAAAACTCAGAAGTAATTGCAAATACCGATACAAGATACCATAGATTATATGAAGCATATGTAGATGTATTAGGTAGAAAGCGATACACGGCAAATGCGTATTATGATTATAAGACAAAGAAAGACAGTGTCGGACAAAAGATTCATTTTAAAGAAACGAAAGTAGATTCAACCTATCAAACATTTGCAAAGGGAAGTATAACAGATACGATGAACTTCTTATTGAACTCAAAAGTTAGATACAAGGGAGATGTTTATTTAAAGGCAGCGCAGAGATTTTTAACATACGATGGTTTTGTGAAAATGAATCATAATTCACAAATTATCAAATCGCAATATTTCAGATACAAAGGTTTTGTAAACCCTGATACTGTAGCATTGGTATTAAACGATCCGCGTGATGAGAACAAGAACAGAGTATATTCAGGTGTACATCTTGGTATCACGAATTATGAAGCTTATGCAACATTCTTAAGTAAGAAAATTGAGCCGAATGATGTTGATGTAATAAATGTTGAAGGTGAATTGATTTACGATGAGAAGGCGAAACAGTTTAAGATCGGACAAAAAGATAAATTGTTTGGAGATGCAAAAGTAGGTAGCTTCATGCAGTTCGATGATGCTAAAGAAAAAATATATGCTGAGGGTAAAATAAATTTAGGTGTAGACTTTGGAGATAAATTTAAATTATCAACTGCCGGAAATATTACGACTAATTTAACAGCCAACACTACCGAAGTAGAGATAGTAGCAGTACTAGATTTCGAATTCTTACCAGAGGCAACGGCATTATTGATGAAGTCGATAGAACTTAATGGATTCGACGTAAACGGTGATAAGAAAGACAATGCAATGTTCCATAAAGCGATGGCTGAATTATTCCCTGAAAAAGATGTGAATAGTTTAATGGAAGATGTGACTACGACTGGATTATACAAACTTCCGAAGTCAATGGAAAAAGGATTTGTAATTTCTGGAGTGAAGATGGCATGGGATCAATCGAGACGTTCATGGAGATCTACTACCAACAAGATAGGTATAATGTCGATCTATGATAAACAAGTGAATAAAGAGTTCAGTGGTTACATGGAAGTGGTGAGAAAGAGAAGTGGTAATATTGTGAATATTTATTTTGAAGTATCGCCAAACGATTGGTATTTCTATACCTATCGTCAGGGTCAAATGGAGGCAATATCTTCGGATGATGGCTTCAATAAAGTGTTGACAGAAAAAACAAAAGGTCGTTCGCCTTATTCAATTTCAGCAATGAAACGTAAAATAGATTTTGTGAGAAGTTTTAAAAATAACTAATGAAGAGAATACATTTTATTTCAATAGGTGGAAGTGCAATGCATAATCTAGCAATTGCACTTAAATTAAAAAATCAATACATCATCACTGGTTCTGATGATGAGATTTTTGAACCTTCGAAAAGTAGATTGACAAAGCATGATTTGTTACCAGCTGAAATGGGATGGTACCCTGAAAAAATTACGGAAGATATAGAAGCGATCATTTTAGGAATGCATGCACGTGCCGATAATCCGGAGTTATTGAGAGCGAAAGAATTGAATTTAAAAATATTCTCATACCCTGAATATTTATACGAACAATCGAAAGAGAAAACTAGATTAGTAATAGGAGGTAGTCATGGTAAAACATCAATCACTGCGATGATTTTACATGTATTACAATCACATAAAATGAATATTGACTATATGGTTGGGGCTCAATTATCGGGCTTTGATACGATGGTTAAAATTACGCAAGATGCAAAAATTATGGTCTTAGAAGGTGATGAATATTTATCGTCGCCGATAGATAGAAGACCGAAGTTTCATTTGTATAAAGGGCATATTGCAATATTGAGTGGTATAGCATGGGATCATATAAACGTATTCCCAACCTTCGAAAATTACGTTGAGCAGTTTAGTATTTTCATCGATACTTTAGAACCTAATGCAACATTAATCTACTGTGAAAAAGATGAGGTGTTGAAGAAATTAGTAGAGAATCATCCAAGAACTGACATCCGCAGAATAGCATATGCAAGTCATACGAATGAAACTGAAAATGGTGTGACTTCATTAATTGATGAAGGCAACAAATATGAGTTAATGATTTTCGGTGATCATAACATGCAAAATTTACAGGCAGCATTGCATGCTTGTATGAGCCTTGGATTGTCGAAAGAAGATTTTTATTCAGCGATACAAAGTTTTAAGGGAGCAGCGAAGAGATTGGAGTTAATTGCGTCGAACGAGAATACTAGGGTGTATAAAGATTTTGCACATTCGCCCTCAAAATTAAAGGCAACAACACAAGCGGTGAAATCACAATTTACTAACAAGAAGTTAATCGCCTGCATGGAATTGCATACTTTTAGTAGTTTGAATAAAGACTTTTTAAGTGAGTATGAGGGTTCTATGGATGTTGCAGATAAAGCGATTGTGTACTATAATTTACATACCATAGAGCATAAACGTTTAGAAGCAATCACAGAAGAGCAAGTAAAACAAGCATTTAAGCGTGATGATTTAATTATTTTTACTGATTCAAAAGAGCTTCAAAAATATTTAAGGGCGCAAGATTACAGCGATTATAACCTATTGCTCATGAGTTCAGGTAATTACGATGGAATAGATGTCGATAACTTTGCCAAAGAATTGTTAATATCTGGGTAAAAAAATAGGCCTTAAAAATCGTCTTTAAATTTATATTTGCATATTAAGCAAAAGAATGGCTAATAAGTTAAGATCACAGATACCCGATTCTACTTCGACACCTGAACCTGAAGAGGTAAAGGAACAGCCGAAGGAGCGAATCAGTCAGAAGGCAAGTAAAGAGGCGAGCAAAGACAAGAAGGAAGCGAAGACTGAAAAAAGCGAGAGTACAAAGTCTAAGAAATTAGATGCTCGTTTTATAAAGATAAGCGGACTTTTATTGGTGCTGGTTTCTTTGTATTTGTTCATAGCATTCTTTTCATATTTATTTACTTGGAAAGAAGATCAAAGTGTAGTATCGAATGCAAGTTTCAATATCATATTCGATGCAGCAAATCATAAAGTAGAAAATTGGTTGGGAATAATAGGTGCGATGGTTTCGCATTTGTTTATGTTTCGAGGCTTCGGATTGGCCTCGTTTCTATTTGTATTGGCGAGTTTCTTGATAGGATATAGATTGTTATTTAAGGTGAGTTTATTGAAGATTTCAAGAACGCTTGCGTATTCAACATTCTTCTTAGTATTCGTTTCAATCACCACTGCATTTATAATCAGTTTTGTAAAAACCGATTGGTATTTCTTATCGGGTGCTTATGGCATTCAGATGAATTATTGGTTGAATAATGTAATTGGTAAAGCCGGTACTGCAGGGTTAATTGCATTTTCTGGACTATCAGTCTTAGTGATTGCTTATAACATTGAATTTAAAGCACCGAAAATAAATTTAAAATCGAACGATAAAGATGCTATACTCGATGATGAACTTTTACCTGTTGAGTTAAACAGAAGTCCGCTCACCCAAAGCCCTCAACCCATCTCAGAATTTGAAGCCAAACCAAAACCATTTGAGAGCAGAAACAAAATCAATGTTCAAGAAGAATTGGTGCCAGTTTTGAAGAATGCTACAGAGCTTGAAGAAGAAATGGAGGATGAGTTTGAAATTGCTGCCGATGAAGATTTAGAGAATTTTCAGACAGCACCATCCGCAGAAGTTGAAGAAAGTATAGAGGAGCAATTATCAGAAAGTTTAGAGACGAATATTGTTACGAAAGAAATAGATGAAGACGGATTTGAGAAAGTAGATTATACAAAAGAGAGTAAGTCGAGTGTTGCAGCGAAGGAGCCAGATTTAGAAATTGAGATGGCATCAACAGAGTTTGCGGAAGATGAGAATGTAGTATTGGCTACTACCAATTCAGGGGAAGTAACTTCAGAAGATTTGGTAAAAGAATTTGGAGAGTACGATCCAACATTAGATTTATCGACTTACAAATATCCGCCTTTAGAATTATTAGAGAATTACGGAAGTAGTGCTAAGATATCAGTAAATACTGAGGAGTTAGAGCGTAATAAAAATAAAATTGTAGAGACTTTAGGGCATTATAATATTGACATCGCAAAAATTAAAGCGACAATAGGTCCGACAGTTACCCTATACGAAATAGTACCAGCAGCAGGTGTGCGTATTTCTAAAATCAAAAATTTAGAAGACGATATTGCCTTAAGTTTATCAGCATT
>JACCEA011344414.1_pt1 | contig 16320 bp, 12 predicted proteins | sample 7449851 | NCBI WGS metagenome assembly JACCEA01 (sample SAMN15323453, study PRJNA562643) | freshwater metagenome | isolation source: river surface water | place: USA:Blue River Watershed | collected 2017-08-18 | reverse complement strand
CTGGAGAACACACCTTGCGCACCGAGGATATCATAGCAGAAATCAAAAAGCAAGGCAGTGCCTTGGCTATGGTCAACATGGCTGGAATCCAATATTACACGGGGCAACTCTTCGACATCCAAGCCATCACCCAAGCAGCTCATGAAGTGGGGGCACTAGCGGGATTTGACTTGGCCCATGCGGCAGGGAATGCTCCACTCCAACTGCATGACTGGAAGGTGGACTTTGCCACCTGGTGCAGTTACAAATACCTGAATTCTGGACCAGGGAATGTTTCAGGGATTTTTGTGCACGAAACCTATGCGGACCGAGCAGATCTTCCTCGATTTGCAGGATGGTGGGGCCATCAGGAAGGCGAGCGCTTCAAAATGGAAAAGGGGTTTCAACCCATGCATGGAGCCGACGGTTGGCAACTCGCTTGTTCCAACGTCCTAGCTTTGGCAGTGCACCAAGCTTCTTTGGACCTATTTGAAGAAGCAGGCATGCCAGCCATTCGTGAAAAAAGTATGCAGCTAACCGGCTACTTGGAATATTTGATTGAGGAGATCAGTGGCGATTCTGGCGTATTGGAAATCATTACCCCAAAAAATCTAGAAGAGCGAGGCTGCCAATTGTCCCTATTGATTCACAAAGGAGGCAAAGCCGTCTTTGACGAATGGTACGGGCAGGGAGTGGTGGGTGATTGGAGAAATCCAAACGTAATCCGCCTAGCCCCGGCCCCACTCTACACTAGCTTTCAGGATGTGTATCGCTTTGCTCGTGTGCTGGAGCAATCGCTCAAGAAGTTTGCCTAAAACCCCCATCCACTAACCTCGGCCATATCCAACAAAAAGCCCTAGTTCAATTCATGAGCTAGGGCTTCTTTTTTACAGGTCAAACAGGGTTCCGCTGGCCCCCGTTGGTTTTATCTTCAGGTGCTTGTAAGCAAGTTCCGTGGCCATTCTTCCCCGAGAAGTCCGCTTGAGGTAGCCTTCCTGAATTAGAAATGGTTCGTAGACTTCCTCTATCGTCTCAGCCTCTTCCCCACATGCAGTAGCAATGGTCCCCAATCCTACAGGCCCTCCTTTAAATTTCTCGATGATGGTCAACAGGATGCGGTTATCCATTTCATCCAAGCCATTTTCATCGACATCCAAGGCATTCAAGGCCATTTTGGCAATCTCCAACGTGATGGTTCCATTGCCCTTGATCTCGGCAAAGTCCCGAGTACGTCGAAGAAGCATGTTGGCAATACGAGGGGTGCCTCGGCTTCTACGGGCAAGTTCGAACGCAGCCACCTCGTCGATGGGTGTCTGCAAAATCCCTCCAGACCGAAGGACAATATCGGTGAGCAACTTGGCATCATAGTATTCCAATCGGGAGTTGATGCCAAAGCGAGCCCGAAGTGGAGAAGTCAACAGTCCAGAGCGGGTGGTGGCCCCGATAAGCGTAAAGGGATTGAGTGAAATCTGCACCGATCGGGCGTTGGGACCGCTATCCAGCATGATGTCAATGCGGTAATCTTCCATCGCAGAGTAGAGGTATTCCTCCACAATGGGATTGAGACGGTGGATCTCGTCAATAAATAGGACATCCCCCTCCTCCAAGTTGGTCAATAGACCTGCTAAGTCAGAAGGCTTGTCCAACACAGGTCCCGAAGTGATTTTGATGCCTGCTTGCAGTTCGTTGGCAATGATATTGCTAAGCGTGGTCTTACCCAATCCTGGAGGGCCATGTAGGAGTACGTGATCCAGGGGTTCATTTCTTTTCTTGGCAGCATGCACGAATACCCGAAGATTTTCGATGATTTTAGCCTGCCCTGTAAAATCTTCGAAGCTAAGCGGCCGCAAAGCACGTTCAAACTCTCGGTCCTTTGGACCTAGATGTTCTTCATCGCCTGTCAAATAATCTTCTCTCATGGGATAGGTGCTAGCTACAAATATAGCTAAAAAACCGGTCGAGGAATTGGCCTGAATCTTTCCCGAAAGGATAAAAAAAAGGTACTAATTTTGTTTTTAAATTTTTCTACTCCGATGAGCCCAAACGCAAAAAAAAATATCCTTTACTCCGTCGCCTTGTTGGGCCTGGTGCTGCTGGTCTATGTGTATAGAAATTTGACTGGCAGTGCGGATAGCAGCGAGGAAGTGGCTCGAAAAAAAGGATTGGTCACCTGGAACGGGGAATTTATGGATCAAACCTACCTTTTCCTTTTCTATCCCGAAAGACCCAAACTAAAATCCAAATTAGATTCGTTACTGAACTACCAGGAACAGTTGTACTTGATGGAATCTCCAAGGTCCGAATTGTATCAGCTCAATCGTCAGGACTCACTTTCCATGCCTTCCAAAGAGCTACTTTCCCTACTAAAATTGGCTACCCAAGATTCCAAAAATGCAGAAAATACCTGGGATCCGAGTAGCGGGACGCTGTACCAAGGCTGGACTTTTTCACCTTCCCAAGCTACGTTAAAGGATAGCGCCAACATTCCCGCGCTTTTGGAAAATGTAGGCATGAGCAAGTTTATGCTTAGCGACACCTTAATTCGAAAAACCAAATCCGGTGTCAAGGTCGATTTTTCAGACTACGGCAAGGCAATTGCTTTGGCTCAAGTAGCTTTATTGTTGGAAAAAGAAGGTGTTCAAAATTATTTCTTGCAGCTTGGTAGACATACCGTAGCCAAAGGGGTGAATGAGCGAAAAGAACTTTGGAAACACAAAACCCAGTATCCAGATAGTCTGGGGAAAGCCCAAGAGGGATGGATTGCGCTTCAAACGAAAGCTGTAGCCACCGCGGGAAATTTCAATCAAACTTACGCACAGGATTCTCTTCGGAAGGCCTGGGTTTTAGACCCTCGAACTGGCTATCCCCTTAACCATGGACTGTTACAAACCACTGTCTTAGCCAAAGATCCAAAAGCGGCTGCCATCTTATCCGAGTCCCTACTCGTTCGAGGATGGCAAGAAGCTATTCGAATTGACTCAGAGCGCAAGGATGTAGAGATGATGCTCGTTTACTATGAAAAAGGCAAAGGACTGACTACCTATTGCAGCCCAGAACTTAAATCGTATCTCTCTTTTGCAATTCAATAAAAAGATAAATGCAACATTATTGAATTTATCTTACCTTTGTAAAAAAATCCTCCCAGCTAAAAATTTAAAGGGGAGTTTGACCTATGGCGCTAAACTTTATTCTTCTTTTTTCAACAGCGCTATTGGCAGGTCTTTTGGTGTTTGTTGCACCTGTATTTAAAGAAAAGTACTTTAAATTATTGCTCGTATTTGCGGGATCTTACCTTTTTTCAATCACCATCCTACACATCCTTCCCGAGCTATTTACAGGCAATTACAACCCGGGGAGAATGGGAGTTTATATTTTACTCGGATTTCTTCTCCAGCAACTTTTGGAATTTTGGTCAGCAGGAATCGAGCATGGACACATCCACAAGCATCAAGCCGCTTCCTACAAAGGGGTATTTACCTTAATGATCGGCCTTTTTATTCATGCCTTTTTGGAGGGAACCTTGCTTACACACAACATTTCTTCCCTGCATACCCATAGTGACAAAACCATCTTATTGGGCATTTTGATGCATAAAGGCCCTGCCGCCTTTGCGCTTGCAGCCGTGCTTTCGGCTTCCCTCTCCAAAAAGTGGACCCTTGTCCTCCTCACCCTTTTTGCCCTAGCCTCTCCTTTGGGCATGATCTCCAGTAATTTCTTTATCAGCCAGGGATTGCTTTCTACGGAAGGAATTGGAATTCTCTATGGCTTGGTAACCGGCGGCTTCCTACACATTTCAACCACCATCTTCTTTGAAAGTAGCCCCCACCACACTTTTCAGTTGAATAAGCTAGCAGTTACCTTTTTGGCTGCTGCATTGGCTATGGCTTCAGAATATTTCATTTGATTTTTTGAATCGTTCATTTCTAGGGCTTTTTCCCAAGAAAATGACGTCCACAACCAAAAAGCGTAGGCCCACCTTCCATCCAAAACGAATCCCTTCTTTGGAAAACTTGTCTTTTCCTCCTATTTTTTTGGTTAAATTACTCCCAACAAAAAATCTGGTTTTCTTTTTTTGACGGGAAGCCAAATTAAACCCAATTTAACCCGTTTCGAATGTCTTCCCCTCCTACAAAAATGGCGCGGTATTGGAAAAAAAACCTCCAAACGCTCGCCCTACTCCTTTTCATTTGGTTCTTAGTTTCTTTTGGATTTGGAATCCTGTGGGTAGAAGAACTCAATACCATTCGCTTGGGGGGCTTTAAATTGGGATTTTGGTTTGCGCAGCAAGGATCCATCTACACCTTTGTCCTGCTCATATTTATCTATGTGCTCCGAATGAATGCGCTGGATCGGGAATTTAAGGTAAACGAAGACTGATATGGACTTACTAACCTGGACTTATCTGCTCGTTGGGCTTAGTTTCGCCCTTTACATCGGCATCGCTATCTGGACAAGAGCAAGCTCTACCCAAGAATTTTACGTGGCCGGAGGTGGCGTATCCCCCATAGCCAATGGCCTCGCTACCGCAGCGGACTGGATGTCTGCTGCTTCCTTCATGTCTATGGCGGGCATCATCTCCTTTTCTGGCTACGATGGATCGGTGTACCTGATGGGATGGACAGGAGGATATGTGTTGCTGGCCTTACTGCTAGCCCCTTACCTACGGAAATTTGGAAAATTCACCGTTCCTGACTTTGTGGGCGATCGCTACTATTCCAATAAAGCCCGTGTTGTGGCGGTGGTATGTGCCCTATTCGTTTCCTTCACGTATGTTGCTGGACAGATGCGGGGAGTGGGCATTGTTTTTTCCCGCTACCTTGAACTTCCCATCGAATGGGGAGTAGTAATTGGCATGGCCATCGTGTTTTTCTATGCAGTCTTGGGCGGCATGAAGGGCATTACTTATACCCAGGTTGCCCAATACTGTGTCTTGATTTTTGCCTACCTAGTTCCTGCCATATTTATCTCCATGCAACTTACAGGTAACCCGATCCCACAATTAGGTTTGGGCGGGGAAGTGGCAGATGGGACACCCCTCTTGGACAAGCTCGATGGGATATTAGCAGACTTAGGGTTTGAAGAATATACCTCCGGTAAAAAAAGCACCACCGACATCTTCATGATTACGCTAGCCCTGATGGTCGGTACTGCCGGGCTCCCTCATGTAATCGTTCGGTTTTTCACAGTGCCACGGGTACGTGATGCGCGCCTTTCTGCAGGCTACGCCCTGGTCTTTATTGCGATCCTTTACACCGCTGCTCCTGCAGTGGCTGCTTTTGGAATTTACAATACTATCCAATCTACCTCCGAAAAACCCATCGACGCCCTACCAGCATGGGTGACCAATTGGCAGCAAACCAACCTCATCGGAATTGAGGATAAAAATGGGGACGGAAAAGTGCAGTACCTAGCCGACCCGGTCACCAATGAGCTACGCATCGACAAGGATATCATGGTCTTGGCTAGCCCAGAGATCGCCTCACTGCCCAACTGGGTAGTAGGTCTTGTAGCCGCAGGTGCCATGGCTGCAGCCCTATCTACCGCTGCGGGCTTGCTGCTGGTGATCTCTACTTCGGTATCTCGGGATCTTTTCAAAACTTTCCGACCTGAGATCTCGGAGAAAAAAGAACTGCGCATCGCACGAATCGCAGCTGCTGGAGCCGTCCTACTTGCCGGATACTTTGGCATCAACCCTCCAGGTTTTGTGGCGGAAGTGGTAGCATTTGCCTTTGGCCTAGCCGCATCGTCCTTCTTCCCTGTGATTCTATTGGGCATCTTTTCTACCCGGATCAACCGGGAAGGCGCCATCGCAGGGATGCTGGCAGGTCTCGTGTTTACCATCAGCTACATTTCTTACTTCAAATTCATTTCTCCCGAACTGAATACTGCTGCCCAATGGTGGTGGGGAATCTCTCCCGAAGGGATAGGTTCTCTCGGTATGGGGCTCAATTTCTTGGTTTGCTTTGGCGTTTCCTACCTCACCCCTCCACCGCCCAAAAATGTTCAGGACCTCATCCAAGAAATCCGGATTCCAAAAGGGGCAGGAAAAGCGTACGACCATTGATTTACAATTTAGACTACCCCACTCATGAGTGATCGATTACATACCCTCAGCGGATACTTCCACGAATACCAGAAAAGCGTGGCGCAGCCCGAGGAATTTTGGGCAAGAATCGCCGATTCTTTTCATTGGAAAAAACGCTGGTCAAAAGTCCTGCAATGGAACTTTGAAGAACCCGATGTACGCTGGTTTGTGGAAGGGAAACTCAACATTACTGAAAATATCTTTGAGAAAAATCTCTACACCTTAGGCGATCGACCCGCCATCATCTGGGAGCCCAATGAGCCACACGAGCAAGGGCGCACACTTACCTACAGCGAACTATTTGTGGAGGTGTGTCGATTTGCAAACGCACTCTTAGCCAAAGGCATTGGCAAAGGGGACCGAGTGATCATCTACATGCCCATGGTCCCCGAAGCAGCCATCGCCATGCTGGCCTGCGCACGCATCGGTGCCATCCATTCCGTGGTCTTTGCCGGATTTTCAAGCAGTTCATTAGCAGACCGAATTCAAGATTGTCAAGCCAAAGCCATTTTGACTTCCGACGGCAACTACCGAGGCAACAAGAAAATTAGCATCAAAGAAATCGTGGACGAGGCCTTGGAGAAGGTGGCCGTGGAAACCGTCATCGTTTACCGCCGAACCGGACAAGAAACTGCCATGCAAGCAGGTCGTGACTTCTGGTGGAATGAAGTGCTGGAAGGGCAATCCGACCTCCACAAAGCCGCTGAGATGGACAGCGAAGACATGCTCTTTATCCTCTACACCTCAGGTTCTACGGGCAAGCCCAAAGGTGTGGTGCATACCACCGGAGGCTACATGGTCTACACCAAATACTCCTTTGAAAATGTATTTCAATACACCCCGGGAGACGTGTACTGGTGCACGGCTGACATCGGCTGGGTCACTGGCCACTCCTACATCGTCTATGGCCCCCTTCTAGCGGGTGCGACCACGCTGATGTTTGAAGGGGTACCCACTTACCCGCATCCAGGAAGATTCTGGGAAATCATCGAAAAGCATCAAGTCAATATTTTTTACACTGCACCAACCGCCATCCGAGCTCTTCAAGCATTTGGAACCGACCCCATCCAAGGACATGACCTGAGTTCCCTCAAAGTCCTCGGCTCCGTGGGCGAACCCATCAACGAGGAGGCTTGGCACTGGTACCACAACCATATCGGCAAAGGAAAATGTCCCATAGTCGATACTTGGTGGCAAACCGAAACAGGTGGAATTCTCATCTCTCCCCTTGCAGGCATCACGCCCACCAAGCCCGCATATGCTACCCTCCCCTTACCGGGCATCCAACTGAGCATCGTGGATGCCGAAGGCAATGAGTTGCGCGGCAATTCAGTGGAAGGCAACCTCTGCATCGACTTCCCATGGCCCTCCATGATTCGTACTACCTACGGGGATCACGAGCGCTGCAAGCAAACCTACTTTTCTACCTACAAAAACAAGTACTTCACCGGCGACGGGGTCAAACGGGACCACGATGGCTACTACCGCATCTTGGGTCGGGTGGACGATGTCATGAACGTGTCAGGCCATCGATTGGGGACTGCAGAGGTAGAAAATGCCATCAATGAACATCCAAAAGTCATTGAATCAGCGGTAGTAGGCTACCCACATGAAGTGAAAGGGCAAGGCATCTATGCCTACGTGATTTGTGACCTGAGTAACCGCAGTGAGGAAAACCTCATCCAGGAGATCAAGGAGACCGTTTCCAAGATTATCGGCCCGATTGCCAAGCCTGACAAAATCCAAATCGTACCGGGATTGCCCAAAACCCGTTCCGGGAAAATCATGCGCCGAATTCTTCGCAAAATTGCCGAGGGCAGCTTAGACGGCATGGGAGATATTTCTACACTATTGGACCCAGAGGTAGTCGAAAAAATCAAAGCGGGTAGGAAATAAAAAAAGGCAGATCGGATGATCTGCCTTTTTTAGTTTACTCAATCCCATACCTTACTTCCATTGGATGGCTGTGGTTCCTGTAGCTTGGAGCGGAATAGCCAAACCCGTAGCCGTAGGATAAAAGCCGAGCGGGGCGATTTGCAAATTCTGAATAGACAGGTTAGCCACTGAAGTTTGTAGCGTAAGTCGCTCCTGAAGTCCTTGCAAACTCTCGGTAATCATCTCTCCCAAAGGCATCTTCATGCGCTGACTGAGTTGTCGGTGGATTTTTCCCTTTTTGATCATCGTACCCAGCATGGCTTTCGCGCTACCGCTTTTCATTACAAACTCCAGATCGGCTACCTGCAATATGCGTGTAGCCGCATCGTAAACAGGTCTACCCACTAAGAACAACTCCCCTTTCAACTCGCTTCCTTTGGTACTTACTGCAGTAAAGGCAACCGTGATGCCCAATCGCTCTCCATAGGCTTGAGTCCGGAATTGGGTAGCATTGAAGCGGTAGGTTTTATTCATTGGGATAGACTGCCCACCAAATGATTTTAGGATCAAGTCATCCAACTCCGCATAGGTAAACTCCAAGGGCAGCTGCAAGTCTATCCGATTGCTGGCGTCGGCATTGGGTGAAGCTTTGGGGATTGGAAAGGCACGGCTAGGCAGTGCTGTGGATGGGTGCACTTGAACCTGACCTTTTACGCCTAGGTCAAGATGCAAACCTTTGTTGGGCACCAGGTATTCCCGAATCTTCACAGAATCAGGCCGGATAGACAATCCCGTTTTCTTACCTTCCATATCCACGACCATCGGCTTACCCACTTGGTTCCAGACCGATTCCATCAGTGGCTTGAGTGGAAGTAAATTGGGTTTGGAGGTAAGTTCCTGCTTTGCAAATCGACGAATCTCCTGACGGACAATCGGACTTAGATCTAGTTCAATCCCCAGTACAGAAAATCCCAGTTTACCTCCTAAATCCAATAATTCAAATTCCGGTATCGCCAAATACCAGTTGGACTGCAACTCAGGATTGATGACAAATACAGGAGCTAAACTGGTATTGATGGGCACTTTGGACTGCAAGAGATTTCGTAACCCTCCTGGCTTAAGACCAACTTCTCCCTGGATTTTTAAAGGAAAGACCACCTCCAATCGTTGTTGATCTAGCGCTCGAAGTTGGATTTTCCCATTTCTAGTAAATTCAAAATCACCTACTAATCCATTGCCCAAATCCATTCCCCGCTGCTTAAAGAGCACATTAGGCGTGGATCGGTTGGCCAATGCCGTAAGTGTAGTGAAAGGAATGTCTAACGGCACATTGACTACCGAACTGGTTTTGGGAACCATAGGCAAGGGAAGGCTAGCGGATGGATCTAAGGTTTTGCAGGACACTGCGAAAAGCCCGAGACCCAACCAAAAAAGTAGGACTCTTTTTACAGGAGAAAAGAAAGTTGGCACAGTCATTGGATTTGAGAGTTCAGGTGAACTAGGTTACCTTTGTAGATTCAACTACAAAAGTAGCGAAAAGAGGACATGAACTGGAACAAACTCACTTCAGAAGCACAAATCGATCAGCTGATCACAGAAAGTGCCGAGAAGCCTGTGCTTATTTTCAAACACAGTACCCGCTGCTCAATCAGCAGCATGTCCTTGGATCGACTCCTTCGCAATTGGAAGGAGGAGGACTCTGCCCAAATTACCCCCTACTACCTGGATCTAATCGCCTACAGTTCCCTTTCCAATTTGGTGGCCGAGCGCTTTGGTGTTCCACACGAATCCCCACAAGTACTGCTCCTGAAAAATGGAAAAGTAACCTACCACGAAAGCCATTACGGAATTTCTTATGCCGAGATCAAGTCGCAAGTCGCTTGATTTGTGGTCTTTTAGATTGAAAATAAACCACTTATCCCTTAGAATTTCCATTCTAATTTTACTATTCACATCCTTTAAACCTTTTCCTACTCCTTAGAGTCAAAGAAGGTCAACTACAACCACTTTATGAAAACCTACCCCGTTCTTATTTTTCTAGTTTTTTCATTTTTTGTTACGCTTTCCTCTTTTGGACAGCGTCCCACCGACCAAGCCCGCCCCGAACGAAAGTTTACGGGCCAGGTAATCGATGGTGCAGCAAAGACTCCCATGATTGGGGCCAATGTCCTCATCAAAACCGTCACCGATTCCCTTCTTCGAGGTACCGTCACGGGTGCAGATGGTAGATTTGAAATTGCCAGACCCATTATCCCAGAAGTGAAGGTGGAAATCACCTTTTTGGGCTACAAAACAATCACCAAAATCCACAGCATGCGTGAGCCTGTGGAACTCGGAGAACTAATCCTCTTAGAAGACACCAAAGTGCTTGGAGAGGTATTGGTTCAAGGTGTCAGCGTAGTAGGCGAGCAAAAAGGAGACACCACTTCCTTCAATGCAAATGCCTTCAAAACACAGACCAACGCCCAGGCAGAAGACCTGATTCGAAAGATGCCCGGTATTACCTTCCAGGGAGGGCAAATTCAAGCCCAAGGGGAACAGGTTCAAAAAATCTTGGTCGATGGACGTGAATTTTTTGGTAGCGACCCAAATATTGCGCTACGCAACTTGCCCGCAGATGCCATTGATCGGGTAGAAGTACTTGATCAGCGCTCGGATCAAAGCCGCCTAACCGGATTTGACGATGGAAGCTATACGAAGACCATCAACATCATTTTGCGTTCAGACAAGAAAAACGGCTCCTTCGGCAGAACCTATGCCGGCTACGGAAACGACGACCGCTATGCCGCAGGAGGAAGTGTCAACTTCTTCAAGGGGGATCAAAGGATCTCGGTGCTGGGCCTTTTCAACAACATCAACCAACAAAACTTCTCTAGTCAAGACCTTGCAGGATTAACCGCCAATGCTTCTGCTGGAGCTGGTCGTGGTGGAGCAATGGGTGGTATGGGTGGAGGAGGATTTGGAGGTGGCCAATGGGGTGGCGGCGGAGGAAATAGCAATTTCCTAGTCGGCAATTCCGGAGGTATCGTGACCACGAATGCCATGGGCTTGAACTACTCCGACAAGTGGGGAAAAAAAGTCAACGTAACCGGTAGTTACTTCTTCAACAATACCGCCAACTCCCTACGCCAAATCACCAATCGGGAAACAGTTGTAAATGCCAACCTCCGTCAGTTTTACGAAGAAAATCTGATCAATACGGTTAAAAACAGCAACCACCGAGCCAATGCGCGAATTGAAGCAGATCTCAATGAGAAAAACTCCATCGTGCTTACGCCTAGCCTTTCCTTCCAGGATAACAGTACCTTCAGCGACAGAGATGCACTTACCCGCAATAGCTTGGGCGATTCGCTTTCCGCGCTAAGATCCATCAGCAATGCAACCACCAAAGCAGTCAACTTATCCAATAACTTGACCTACCGCTACAAATTCGACAAAAAGGGGCGAACACTTTCTACAGAAGTATTTACTGCCTGGTCTAACCGTGACCAAGATTCGGATCTTTTGGCTGCAAGCCGTGAATTCCGTAGAAACCTAGTAGATACGGCTACGCAAGAAACCTACTCCTTGAATGAAGGATTCAACTACCGGGTCAACTTGACATTTACAGAGCAGTTGAGCAAAAACGCAATTGGTACTTTCGGCTACCAGGTAGGAAACAATGCTACCGCATCCGATCAAAAAACCTATCAGATTGATGACGAACGCAAAGCCCTTCTCGATACAGCATTGAGCAATGAGTTTGACAACAAATTCATCACCCAACGACTTCGTTCGGGCTATGCCTACAACAAGGACGCCTGGTCTGTCAACGTGAATATGGATTACCAAAATGCACGACTGGACAACGAAGCCTTCTTCCCTGTGCCAGGAACCTTCAATCGAAGTTTCAACAACTTCCTTCCAAGCGCAAACTTGAATTACCGCAACCGCAAAACTGGTTTCAGTTGGAGAGTACGCTACCGTACCAGCACCAACGAGCCTAGTGTCGCTGAACTTCAAAATGTGGTCAACAATCAAAATCCACTCAACCTACGTGTGGGAAATCCTGACTTGGGGCAAAGTTACAACCACAACATCTTTGCAAACATCAGCAAAATCAACCTCGAGAAATCCAGAACACTATTCCTCTTTGTAACCCATTCGGTCACGTCTGATTTTATTGGAAATAGCACCTTCTTGACAACCCGAGACACCCTGATCAACAACGAGATTTTGCTACGTTCGGGAGGACAACTTTCTCGACCAGTCAATTTGGATGGCAACATCCGCTCCAGTTTCTTCTTGACCTATGGAGCCCCACTCAAGAAATTGAAAACCCAGTTCAACATCAATACACGGGTAAGTTTCAACCGTACGCCAGGTTTGATTAACGGCGTATCCAACTTGAATGACAACACTACACTAAGTCAAGGACTGACCTTCAATTCGAACATTAGCCAAAATGTGGATTTCTCGATCAGCACTACGGGGTCGTACAACATTGTCAACTCTTCCTTGCAGCAGAATCTAAACAACAACTTCTATCAGCAGGAGTCGACCATGCGTCTCTACTTCTCCTCCAAGAATGGCAAGTTCTTTATGGGAAATAATGTGGCGCACTCCTTGTACTCCGGCCTTTCCGAAGGATTTAATCAAAACTTTTGGCTTTGGAACATGGAAGGAGGCTTCCGATTTGCAAAAAATAATAAAGCAGAAATCAAGGCTGTCCTCTTTGATGTGTTGAACCAAAACAACAGCATCAGCCGTACCATTTCGGATGTGGCCGTGACCGACGTATTTACGAATGTGCTGACCCGCTACGGGATGATCACCTTCACCTACATCCTAGGTAACTTCAAGCAGCCAGCAGCGCAGCCACAGGAGCCTTGGATGATGGGAAGACCACAGGGAGGAAGAACTTGGTAAGCACAATTTGGGGTAATCGCTAAAGGAAACTCTTTCGCGATTACCCTAAAAATTTAGAAATTGGTACCTTTGCCACTGGATTAACCGGCAACTCATGTATCAGGAGAAAATCGAAGCAATCAAAGCTGCCATCGCCGCAGCAGACGCAAGTACCCCAGACCAACTGGAGGCTTATCGAATGGAATTTATTTCCAAGAAAAGCGTCATTGGTGAATTGATGGGTGCCATGGGAAGCATTCCAAATGAGGAAAAGCGCGCCTATGGACAGTTGGTCAATGGCGTAAAGCAACTAGCTGAAGAAAAATTTCAAGTCCTGATCGAGAAAGTAGCCGCCTCCAACAAAAAAGAGAAAACTGCTGAGGTAGACCTCACCTTACCTGCCTCCAACTATCCTCAAGGCGCGATTCACCCACTGACGGCTACCCGACAGCGCATCATCGAGATCTTTGAGCGTATCGGCTTCAACCTGTCTGAGGGACCTGAGATTGAGGACGATTGGCACAATTTCACCGCACTCAACTTTCCTGAAAACCACCCTGCTCGAGAGATGCAGGATACTTTTTTTATCGAGAAAAATCCAGACATCGCCCTGCGGACCCACACTTCCTCCGTGCAAGTGCGCGTGATGGAAAATCAAAAACCGCCGATCCGAACCCTTTCTCCAGGACGCGTGTACCGAAATGAGGCGATTTCTGCCCGTGCACACTGCATCTTCCACCAGGTGGAAGGGCTTTATGTGGATGAAAATGTGGGTTTTGCCGACCTGAAGAACACCTTATACCACTTTGCTAAAGAAATGTTTGGCAAGGAAACCAAGGTTCGCTTCCGTCCTTCATTCTTTCCATTTACCGAGCCCAGTGCTGAGATTGACATCTCCTGCCTGATCTGTGGTGGTAAAGGCTGTAACGTTTGTAAATACAGCGGCTGGGTAGAAATCGGTGGAGCAGGGATGGTGGACCCGAATGTCCTCGAAAATTGCGGCATCGACTCCACGAAGTACACGGGATTTGCTTTTGGAATGGGCATTGAGCGAATTGCGATGCTCAAAAACCAAATCAAAGACCTGCGCTTGTTTACCGAAAACGACGTCCGCTTCTTAAAGCAATTTAGGCCCATTTTATAGGCTAAAGCAGCCAGAATTCCACAGAACCTGTGTTTTTTACGCAGATTTCTAGAGAAAAACACGCGAATTTATTTTTCTAGTCCAATCCGGTTTTTCTCTTTTTAAGAGACTCCGGGTTGAAAGTGAACTTAGGAGGAAGAGGACAATGGAGGGCCTGTAGACCATGGTCTAGCGGCCATGTCCGATTAGTAATCTCAAGATTCTCAAAACAAATGCGCCCGGATTTGAGTACCTTGTAGAAAATGGGGTCACTGCCCATCCCCAACCTAAACGTTTTTAGCTCATGAATGAAAAGCGAAAAATCACCCTAAAAGACATCGCTAAGGAACTCAAGCTTTCTCCTTCGACTGTATCCAGAGCACTGAATGGCTACCCTTCCCTTTCAGAAGAAACCATACAGCTAGTCAAAGAATATGCCGCCAAGCACCAGTATGTACCCAATACGATGGCGGTCAATTTCCGGAAAAACCGTACTTCCATCTTGGGAATGATTGTTCCCCAAATCGTCCATCACTTTTTCTCCACCACCATCAGCGGAGCCTTGGAGGCCGCCAAAAAGAGAGGGTACAGCATCCTTCTTGCTCAATCTTACGATCACCTCAAGGAAGAAGTCTTGGCCAGCCAATACCTCCTAGGCATGGGGGTGGACGGGCTCTTGATCTCTGTTTCCAACGAAACCAAAGAAGCCGAGCACTTGCAAGCATTTTTGGATGAGGGCAAGGCAGTGGTACAGTTTGATAAAATCACAGAATTCTTGCCAGGCCCCAAGTTAGTCGTGGATGACTTCGAAGGTGCCTACCAGGCTACCAGTCACTTGATCCGTCAGGGCTATCGAAAAATCGCGCACCTCAGTGGGAGAATGGAAGTGAAAAACGCAGAACAGCGCTTTTTAGGCTATAAAAAAGCCTTGGAGGACCATGGATTAGTACTTCAAGAAGAATGGGTCAAGCCCTGCTTTGACATCACCGAAGAGGAAGGGTTTTCCTTTACCAAGGCCCTGATGGAAAGTCAAAATCCACCCGATGCGCTTTTTTGCATCACGGACTTGGTCGCTTTAGGTGCAATGAACTACCTCAAGTCAGCCAACTATTCCATTCCCTCCCAAGTGGGATTGGTAGGATTTAGCAACTGGATGCTTGCTGAATTTACCAGCCCTACCCTCAGTTCGGTAGACCAGTTTGGAGAAGAAATGGGCGCCAAGGCCGTGGAGATGCTGCTTGACCAACTCCGAAACCCAGAATCAAGTACTGCAGACACCGTCCAATTGAAAACCAAACTACTGGTTCGAGGATCCTCTCAGAAGTCCTAAGCAAGTTCTTACCGGGGCTCCAAAATCCGGAATCCATAAGGCTCAATCACCAAATGCTCGTGATCAGGTCCTACCGTATAACTTGTTTGGGTCCAGGAATCCAAAAGTTGGGTAGCAGACTCTCCTTGTTCCCGGAATGCATACCAGGTAATCCCAGCAGGCTGGTCACTAAAGTTGAACAAGCAGTAGCGCCTCTCCTCTCCTTTTCTTCGGATCAGCCCCGCGATATGCCTATTGTGTGGAGTCATCCAAGACACATTGCTCAGATCAGCAAATAGTTCTTGTGATTTTCGGATGGCCAAGAGTTTTTTGGTTCCTTCAAAAAGTTGAAACTCTAAAGTACCTTCTGTTTTTCTACGATTTACCTTTTCCCAATCTAGTATTGGACGATGCATCCAGCGATTATCGTAACTCTTGGAAGGATCCTGCTGGAAGCGGTAATCGTTGGTGTAGCCTACTTCATCTCCGTAGTAGAGCATGGGCAGCCCTCCCAAAAAGATGGAATGGGCTTGCATGAGCAAGATTTTTTGAATGCTCTGCTCAATAGCAGGTCCATTGCCCTCAAAGAGTGCCTTTTCCAAGCCGCAAAGTGAGGCAAGCGTGCCACTGATGCGCGCATCTCCAGTCTTGGGGTTGGAGGAAAAAAGTGCCCCCCGGGCAGGACTCATCCATTGGTCTCCAGAATAGGAATAGTATTCCTTCAAAAATTTGCGGTGCAGGTAGGGGTCTTTACCTGTTTGGGCGATGCTGGCATCCTCGTAGCCGAGCCCAATGTCATCGTGGCAGCGGGTGTAGGTAATCCATGAGGTGCCGTAAGGCTTACGGAGAATGTCTCCTTGGGCCTGAAGCATGACACTGGTATCTCCAGAGGCGAGCATGTCCCACTGCAAAGCCATTTGGGTGGCATTGTAAGCAAAATCACACTCTTGGGCTACATAGTCACCTGTCCCAAAATAATTCATGATGTCTTTGGGAGCTACAATTGCCTCTCCGAGTAGCGCCATCCCGGGGGTAGCCACTTGAACGCACTGTTTGATTAAT